>Ga0181358_1000171_pt1 | contig 28622 bp, 34 predicted proteins | sample Fa13VDMM110SD_FD_130096 | JGI IMG/M metagenome (GOLD analysis project Ga0181358, IMG submission 130096) | Freshwater viral communities from Lake Michigan, USA - Fa13.VD.MM110.S.D | ecosystem: Environmental > Aquatic > Freshwater > Lake | place: USA: Michigan | collected 2013-09-24 | reverse complement strand
GTTAGATAGTATATTCCGTGTTCTTTATCCATAGTTTCGAGTATGGCATCTAAGTGTTCTTCAGATTGGATTGGTATTGATTCAAATAGCTTTCCGAATAATTGAGGTTCTTCCATTTTTTTAAATTGATTGATATTTATAAGTATATGAACAAAAATACCAAAATACAGATTAAAGAGGCGACTACTGATAGTGGAAGTAAAGGGTCTTATGTAGGACCACTTCAACCGGGTATTAGAAAATTTACAAATTCACAAATGGGTCCGTTTAATATTCCTGTATCTAAATATGATAGTCCTGAATTAGAATTTGATAGTTATGATGGTTCTATGGATGAGACAAAAAAACAGATTAAAAAAATAGAGGGTAAATCTAAGAAAATTACTAATTATATGACTAAACATCCTGAATCAACTAATAGTGATGAGGACGGTGGTGGTATTAATCCAACACCGGGTAAAAATAAAAAAATTGTATCAATCAAAGAAAACACAACATCTAGTAGTGGGGAATATAATGGACCTATTGAGTTAGGGTTAAAAAAATGGAAAAAGTCAGAGTTATTTCCTTTTATAAATCAATCATCACATAAAACTAATAAAAAAGCTAAAGGTAAACATATAAAAAATAATGTTAAACGTATTATTGGTATGTGGGAGAAAGGTGTTGACCGAAGTTATGATATAGACACACACGACGTTCATACGGTCAAAGAATGGGTTGAGATAACTGAAGGTACCGTATTGGGAGATGTTATCCCAAAAGGTCTTAAAATGTCCTCTAATTACGATAGGATTATTGATAAGTTTAGAGAAAAGATTCCTGAAGATAAAATGAAGGAATATGGTTTGATTTCTGAAAAGATAAAAGACTTCGTTCAAGATAGGGGGTATACAATTAAAATATTAAACTCTTGTAATACCGGATTTAAAGGGGTTAGAACAAGTAAGTCAATTATTTTATGTTCACCTGATATGTTACCGAATTTTGCATCGTTTGTTTATATATTATTTCACGAATTAAGACACGAACAACAGATGAGTGAATTTGATTTGAAAGATTCCTATATGGGGGATATTGAAGATTTTGAAGAATTTTATAAAATCTATTGGGATATGGAAATGGATGCGGATAAATATGGTAAAGATTGGGTTAAGAAAATTGGGGATGTGTTAAAATTACCTGAGGATGTTTATTATTTGGATAATATGATTAAAAATTACCCATCAATGTCAAATATGGTTAGACAAATGACATCACACTTACATAGAGAAATACAAACCTTAAAAAGTCGAGGGATGAATTATACCGATATTAGCGACTTGGATATCGTTAAGAAACACTTACAGAATCTTGAAGATATGTTTTAAATAACAAACCCCTACTCAACAGTGGGGGTTTTTGTTTTTTTGGAGTTGTCCACTCTATCTAAAATACCCTTTAAAGAATATTTAATTTGAGACTTCATTTCATTTTTTAGTTCTTGTCTGACACGTTCTACTTTTGTATCATACATCTTAGTTAATTTATCCCAATCTCTATTAGATAATAAGATATTACTGTAGTAGTATTCGTGATTGATTATACTAATTTTTTTATCGTCAAGGATAACAAAGATTCCTAACTCGGAGTGTTTGATGTATCTTTGAGATGAAAGGGGAGCAATTAAAAATTTTGAACCTTCACTTGTAATAAGTTTACGACATATCGATTTGCAGATATGAACATCCCCTAATAGTCCCGGGTCTTGATAATCAAATTGACTTCTTGATTTAACAATATGTCTTATCATCAATTTTTTAAAAATTTTAAATATTTTTTTCATTATATACTTGATTTATTTATGGTACAAATGTAAGGATATTTTTGACAATAAAAAATATTTTTATAAAAAAAAAGAAAAATTAATTTTTTCCTTTATTTTTAGCATTATCTAAATATTCATAAGCTTTATCACCATACATTTGGTATATCTTTTTAAAGAATTGTTCCGGGTTTTTTCTTATATATCTAATTACATCATTAGGTATATAAGCTCCATATTTATCACCAAACAATGATTTTGCTTGACGTTCTCTATCACTAGTTGGCCTTTCTACGTCTGTAGAATAATCTGATTCAGAGATAACTCTTTTAATTATAATTTTTAAATCTGATTCTGAAAGTTTAACTGTTTTCATATTTTAAGAATTTAACCCATTAGGACCACCAATCGTGACGGTATTATTTTGTGAGATTGCTCTATTAAATGCGTTAGTGTAAATTGCGTGAGGGACTTGTGTAATAGTTACACCAGTTACACTAGGACAAGTATCACAACTTATCGATGTAATTCCTGCTGAGTTAACCGGAGTTATACATTGAGTACAAGATGTGTATGGACCATAAAAAATACCTTCAGTAGTATCATTGGTTGTGGTAGTTCCTGAAGCCGTTAATGTGATACAAGTACCATCACCAAGTTGGTATATTCTATTAATTGGATTTGCTAATATAATAGTATCATCTGAAATGAATGTTATCACTGAACTATTACCACACGTTGTTCCTGTAAATAATCTATTTGCCATAATTTTTTATTTATAAATATCTGATTATTCCAAATATTTTAGATTTACTATTTGAAATTTGATTTGTTTTTTATATGTGTTTATTTCCCCACTACTAGTTACTTTCAAATCAATGTAGTATTCGTTAGGTATTTTATCTCGAGTATCAAACATAAAATAATACTCATTGGGAGTTTTATTTATTTTTGTCCAATCTTGAACTTCAACCTCAGTTTGACCTTCACGAACGTATACTCTATAATAAGCATCCACGTTTGGTAATAATTTTTGAGTAGTGTAAGCTTGTTTGATGACCACACCAACTTTTCTAATGTCGGTATTGTATATTTTTTCATCTTGTTTAATTCCGTAGAAATCAAACCCATAAACTTTTGGGTCTTGAGTTGTTGTACCAATTTGAATTGATTTTTTTAATGGGTATAGTACAAAACTATTTGTAACATCCGGTAATGAAAATCCATTTAATATTAAATCACCCCAAACATCAAAAAACGAACATGGTGTTTGATAACCAATAAGTGGTGGGATTGTTACTTCATAAACACCTTTTGTTCTTTGGCACACATCTAAATATGGTGTTGACAAACCTAAAATTGGTGTTCCGTTAGCATCATAAATTGACACTGATGGTAATTGGTCTAAATTAATTGGATTACCATCTTCAAATAAATATAGATATAATTTATTAACCTTACCTAATGAAAACTGATTTCTATCGTCATCGATGATGTCATCATAGTTTGTTTCTAAAAACGGTTCGTAAAATGTTTGAGTATGTCTAGTAAAGAATTGAACTTCGTAATTTTCAGTTAATCCGGTTAAGTTTTCAATTTGAGGTAAATAAGCAATTCCCCACCCTGTAACCCCGGTTAATGAACCATTTAAAATACTATTAATTTCTGTGGTCATATTAAATGAAATGTTTTCGTTACCAAATTGGAAGTGTTGTGTATCAACGATTGTTAATGAGCTATATGGTGTTGACCCGCTATTAACATTATTGTAGATACCTTGTGATGTCCAACCACTTAAAGTTGTTGTTTGAATCCAATTAGATGGTCTTGTTGAGAAGTTTCTATCTGAATTACTATAATCATATATTAAGTCAGCAAAGTCATACCCAACACCTTCGTCCCACATTTGATTATTAGGTATTCTAAATAAGATTAAATCAAAGGAAGTTGCTCTTAATCTACCTTGAGATGTTGTTGTGTTTAACTCTTCAAGATTAAAGGTTGATGTATTAACCATTCTTAACGTATGTGTCATAGCATCAGGACAAGTTGTAGATATTGTTCCATCAGATATTTTTTCTTGAAGAAGAGACATATCTAAATCAAAAATGAAACGACTGTATCCGTTAGGATATTGTGAAGTAGCTAATGAACCATAAAATAGTTCAGTCACAGGGTTTCTCCCGGTGTTTGTTAAACTATTTGATATGATTGTATTGTTTTTACTAAAATAGGAATTGTTAATTGACATAAAATCGTTTAACAATAAATATTTAGTTTATTCGAATATTTTGATTTAACACAGTATTATTTACATCAGCTAGTAATTGATTGATACTAGTCTTAGTTGTTTTAGAACCTTGAGTTGCTTCATCCGGAACCATATTAGCGTGAGGGTGAACGTGATTGTTTAAAAATTCTACAATTTTCTCAATCAGTTTAACCAATTCTTCACCTCTAACACTTGAATATGTTTTCTCAAATAATGTATCACCAGCACCAACAAATTTATCCTGAGGAATACCATATAACGTATTAGATAAATCTATTTGTCCTTTAGGACTTGTTGAGTTTTGAGATAATAAAAATACTTTTTGAGCCCCTAACACACCATAAGTAACATCTTCATTTTGAAATGTTGTTGGTATTACTGTTTCTTCTTTAACAGTACCTTGTGGACCAAATAAAGGTTTGCCACCTTTATTTTCTGAAACCAAAAACCAACCATCTTCTTTTGAATTATTTAACTTAATTTTGTTAAAAAATCTTTTGTAATTTACATATTCAATAACATCATTTAATGCTGTTGATGGTGTAAAGTTTTTTCCGATGTCGTATGTTTGTTTCGATGGTGTAACAACAAAAGGAAATTGGTCGGCAAGATTTTTTGGGTTATTAATAGTTATTCCTGTAAATGTAACATTTGGATTAAAAACTTTAGAAATAAAATCGTTAATGGTTTTAACACATTCTTGAAAGGTTTTACCTACAAACGATACCGATTCTAATTCAACACCGTAATCTTCACCACTAGTTAGTTTTGATATGGTATCATATTTAAAATTGTCTGTATTAACTTTTGGGCTTGGTTTAAGATTATACAATTTAACTGACCCGGTAAAAGAATCTGCCGTCGTATTTAATGTTGCAATATCCCAAACAATCATTTTTTTAACTAATAGAACATCTTGAACTAATCTATATTTTGTTTCAGGTGGTAATGTTTTTTTAGTTTGAGTAAATCTTGTTAACTGTAAAAAGGCTCGATTTTGATTGCCTATCGGAAATTTATCTTTAGATAATTCTTTTGTTTTTCCTGCACGAATTAATACTTCATTTTCTTTTACAATAACGTCAGAGGTTCCTCTACCTAATAAAGCGTTGTCACCAGGTTCGGGAAAGATACCTTGACTATTTTTGTCACGATATTCACCTTCTTGGTTTTTAAGACTCATACCTTGTTTAATCCTATCTCCGGCAGCTAAGAATTTCTTGGCGCCTTGGTAGTGTTCAAAAGGTGTTGTCATTGGAGACGAAAACGGACCTTGGATATAGAATTGGTTATTAAATTCGGACATTCTATTCATATAAATAATATGAACATACTCATCCTTTTTAGGTGTCTGACTAATATAAAACGGTAATAACGGGATAAAAAGTAATGGGTCTCTCGATGTCCATATATCTTTTTGTTCATCCCAATTATCAACGGATGCGATTATATCGTTATAATTTTTAGTTTCAGGAATAACTCTAATCCTACCCAACATCATAGGGTCTTGATTATCGTAAACATATCCCGGAAATAATATTTGATACTTATTTTGACTATCTATTATCATTTGGTTTTATTCTTTTTTGATATTCTTTTAATATAGTGTTGTAAGTTAATTCTAACTTATCTAATTGTTCAGTTCCTTTTAAAACTACTTTTTTAGTAAATTCAAAATCCTCCAAAAGATAATCCATCGCAAGAATTAAATCTTTATTTGAAGATGTTTTATGTTCTTTAATAATTTGTAATACTTTTTCAGATTTTTCTTTCTTATCCATAATTAGAATTTTTTACCATACGAACTGGCAGGAACAGTCAAGAATGCCGGAGTTACCACCAATGGTCCCACCGCAACTTGAAGTTTATTATTTTCCGCATCTTCCATTGCCATCGCCTTCATTTGTCCAAACTTCCCTAATAAATCAAAATTTGGTGCACCACTTGGCATCGCTCCGGTAGGAATTCCCATACTTTGCATTTCTTCAATCGCTCCAATAAAAGCTCTTGATTCAGAGTATCCATCCAATAATTGTGCGGCATATAAGAATGGTAGTGGTATTCCACTACTCAGTCCGGGGAGATTCAATAAATTTAATAACGCCAATATATCGTCTATTAAATTTTTACATTTACGATAATCCGTTATCAATCCAATGATTGCCAACAACAACGCAATTAATTTTAATATCATTGCGTATTTTTTAACAATCTTTTCTTTAACAATATCTTTAATGACTTGTTGAACAAGTTTCAAAATGTCTTCTTTAATTAATTTAAACAATTCCTCAACAAATATTGCACCTACTTTAGATACTAAATTAATGAAGAATTTTTTAAATATTTTAGCAAAATCAACAAATGATTTTATATTGTCGACCAATGTATTACCCAACGCTTTATACATAACGATAATTGGTAATATCATTTTTGGAGTAATCAACGCACTAATCATTCCGTTACTTATTAATTTTATAAAATTTGTGTCAACAACAACTTGTGGGTTAACATTTATTCCAACACCAATCCAAGCCGGATTATTTGCTAAAACATCTGTTATGTTATTTGCCGCCTCTTCAAACTCAGAACCTTCATAAAAATTTAATTGACCTAATGCACTTATAATTTCGTTAAAATTAACCGGTAAATCAACGTTATCACAATCCTCAAATTGAATAATCCCTTTCTTAATGTTTTGTGTTCTAATATCAATATTTCTTAAATCAATTTCTGTGAACTCAAAAAATGAATCGTCAACACCGTCCAATTCAGCTATCTTAGCAACACCACTAGTGTCAATTTCATTACCTCGACTATCAAAACAAAGTCCTAGTATTCTTGCTAATATTAATTCGTATTTACTTGCGTTCTCAACTTGGGATGTTCCAGCATCTATTTTCATAGAGATTGCTCCGGATAGAGATTCCATAATAGACCCAATAATGTCGGTATCTTCCGCCATTCTTATTGTGTCGTAATAATCAACCATAAATTCACCTACTCTAGAAGGTCCGGTTCTACTACTTAAATCAACCTTATACCAACCACCTGTTACACCATTTGGGTCAGCATTTGCATATTCTATTTTAAATAAATCTTGACCCGATTTACCTACGTGAGTGTATGAAGTATTAGTTTTAGTTAATTGATGTAATTCTCGATTCATTGAGAACGGAATTTGTCCTACTTGAATTGATTTCTTTTCGTAAATAACCGCACCCACCTCATCTTGGGGGTCAATTAATAATCTATTGAATAAATCAATAGAACCAACTTTTACATAAATTGGACCTGTACTATAAGTTTGTTGTTGGTCACAACCTAACGCAGTTAAACAATCTTTAATAACAATTGTTCGTAACCTTGGTTGTACGTTTTTAATTGTTCTAATTAAGAGTCTTTTAATATATGATGGGGAACCACTACCGTTTCCACCTGTAGTGTTGGTTAAATCTAAAAGTTGTTCAAATTGGTTTTTAACTTGTTTTTGATATCTTTTTGTTTGACTTTTAACACTATTTAATGATTCTGAAACTTGTGATTTTGTTTTTTCAAATGAACTTCCAGCTTTTCTATTTGCCTCGTCATATTGAGACTTAATGTCAGCAAAAGATTTTGTGGCGTTAACTTTCTTTTGAATTTTATTATAATCAAAACTAATATCTAATGATGGCATTTTCTGTTATTTTTTCATTTTATAAGAATCGTTATCTTTGGATATGTCTTTCTCCATTAGAGTTCTGAATAATTCATCATCCCCTAAATCAGTTATTGAGAACCCACCACCACTATCTTTGTTAGTGTTAGATTTTTCCCACATAGAAGATTGTAATTTAGATAGGGTTAATTTTTTTTCAATACAGTCGTTAACAATTTTTTGTTGTTTTTCGATAACCGGACCAATGACAGTCATGTCCTCCGGTTCTTTCATCATTGTTAACATTTTGTTTTGAATCCTTATAGCAGTATTTCGTTGTTCCACAACTTCGTTATAGATTTCCTGCATCAATGATAACATTGATTCTTTTGAAAGATTTATTTCTTTTTTTGTCGGTCTTGCCATAACAATAAATATTTAATATTAAATTTTATTTAACCATAGTTTGGACTAAATCAAAATACATATTTTTATATTTTTTCATAGAACCTCTAATTTCTTTAGTAGAAAGATTGGTCATCTCTCTTAATGAGAGTAAGATTATATTCTTGTTGAATTTATTATTGTCGTTACCAACAAAAATATTTTCATAATTATCAAATAAATCATATAGAGCTTGACCAAGTTTTACTTCGTTCTCACTTAGATTTTCATTTTTAATAAACAAATCTAATTTGATTAAAAAATGATAAATAATCCTTTCAGATTCTAAATTATCATTTTCAATATAATACGCAAATCCTTCATCGTTTTCTAAACTAGTTGAAATATCCTCGTAAGAAATTTTTCTGTTAGTTTCTTTTTGGTCCTTAATAATCTGACCCATAAGATAATTTTTACATATGGTTCCAAAATAAGAGTAAGCCTTCTTTTCTTTAGAAGGCTTAAACTTATCTATTTTTGTTATTAAGAATGAGTGAGTATCTGTATGGATTTCATTAAAATCCATGTCTTTTCTGTATAATTTGTATCTTCTAATAATAGAAGATATCATCTTATCTAAAGGTTTTAATAAAAACTCATTATAAATTTTATTTCTTTCGTGATGACACTCAGTTTCTAAAAACCGAATAACCGCCAGTTCTTCTCGAACATCAAAATAATTTAATTGGGTTGGTTTTCTACCTTTCTTCTTTAACTCAACACTGGTGTCTCCTGTCAAATTAACTGATTCAGTCATTACGATTCTTGAGATTCGTATTTTATGGCTCTATCATTAATAAAGAAAAATTCTTTTTTTGCTGACTCTACCCAAAATTTAACCTCGTCCGGGGAAATGATATCGTCACCATTTTTGTAATTCCAAAAAATAGAACCTTCTCGTAGATTCATATGTTTGTAACCAATCTTAGGTATTGACATAATCTTAATAGAATTATAAGTCATTCTTAAAAAGAACTCATAACCAAACGTTAATTTAAAAGATGGTTTTAATAATCCATAATCAATGAACGATTCTTTTTTAATTACAATCCCTGATAGTTGAAAATTTTGATAATCCATTAACGTTTCGTTTGTTAAGATTCCCATTTCAGGTGTAAAATTTGCTGCGAATGTTGCCTCATTCGTGAATCCCGCAAATTTTTCAGTACTATCAACATCAACGACTATTGGTAAAAATGATGCAACATCAGTGTATATTTCTGAATATTTTAAAACATTTTTAAACCAAATTGACGAATACTCATCATCAAATTCAAACAATGATACCCAAGTTGATTTTGCACTTCTAACTCCGTAATTAATTTGGGAGGCATAATTAGGGTCTTTAGTCCACTCAATTTTAACTACCGGTAAATCACCAAAATCAAAAGAGTTTAGATATTCAACTAAGGATGTTTCGTTGGTGTGAACTATAATTAGTTCATTTATTTGTGTCTTTTGTATTTTTAATGATTCAATAGATTTTTTAAAATATTCATCAAAATCTTTTACTTTAGATGATTTAATAGGTAAGATTACCGATACATCAAATTTTTTAATTTCTTCCATATTATTCAATTGTTTGTAGTTTAGATAATTGTTCTGTAAATGATTCTTGTCTAGTTTTTAAGTAACCTTCAAATAATTTTACAGATTCTTTTTCAAAAGTTTCTTTAGTCGGTAATGAATCAACAGTTTTTTTCATTTCAATGAATAAGTTTTCGTTTACATTATCCTCTAACCAATTTTGTAAATAATCGGCGATAAAATCAACTAACTGTATTTTATTATTAATCCATAAACCATTTTCCTCGCTCATACATTCAGGAATTAAATTAGGAACTAAACCTAATACAGGTATTCCGCATTTCATAGATTCCAATGGATATGTTCCGTAAGCACTTGCCTCATCAATCCACACAGATAAACAAGAAGTTTCTAATCCATTTGCAAAATCTTTTTCAGTTAGATTTCTCATATCTCTAAATGTTATCCATCTATATTGTGGAAACTTAATATAGAATGATTTAATTAAGTTAACGGTATCTCTTTGGTCCCTTGAGTGAACAGTAATGATTGGTTTTGACGGTAATTCTTGAGGTTTAAATTTGTCTGAAATGTATGGTGTTAAAATATCAAATGATACGTTTCTCATAACGGATTCTATTTGTTCCTTTTGTTTGTTAGACGTTGTGATACATTTTAAAAATCCTAAATCATTCCAAGATTGCCCTGGTTGTAAAGTTTCTAACATATGGTCATATGCTTGACATAACACAATTTTACCACAAGGTAAATTGTTAACTTGAGACATAACAAAACCGTACAATTCCGGGATAACAATTAAGTCTTCCGGAGAAACTTCTAAATTCTGACCCTCAATTGATTTATGTGGTATTACCATATATTCTTCACCTAACCATTCAGACACTCCAGTGTAATCCGGAGTCTCGTGTAAAATAATAGGATTATACCCGGCGTTTAATAATGATAATGCTAATCTATAGATGTAAGCAATAGATGCTTTAGCGTTACCTTTGGTGTCTTGAGCAATAAGATAAATTCTTGATTTCTTATTTTTCATATTCTCAATAGACAATTCTAATTTTGTAATTTGTTCTTGATTCATATTATATTTTATTTAGTAAGTTTTTATAAAGTAGCGTGTTAAACGCGATTTTAAATGGTATTGATAAATTGTTAGTTCCTTTCGCCCCTAATTGTTCATCAATCTCTTCAGGTTCGTCCATAATTATTTCCATCATTAATTTAACCGTTTCATATTTAATTATACTAATGTGGGTTGAATCTGTAATACCTGACGTTACAACTTTATCCCCTTTAATTTGAACATAGTCATCTATTTTGTCTAAATCCAAATAATAATTTTCACCTAATACTTTTAACATTATATTATTTTTGTTAATTCAAATTCTAATTCTTTAATTGTTGTTATAGAATTATCTAATTTGATATGTTTATTGTATTCCGTTTGATATTGTATGATAATTTTATCATCCGGATGTTCTAATAATAAGGCGGGATTAGCCGTAAGTAAAACATCAATTTCGTCCCACATTGAATTTATTGTTATATTACTATAGAATTTTACTTTTTCTATCTGACAACCAAATTTCGATAAAAAGAATAACGATGACGGTTTTGACCTACCCATTTCATCAGACACAATTAATATGTCGTGATTATCTCTTAAATTTACGTATATGTCATTTAAGTCATTGAATGTAGAATATTCAGTTGATTGAGAGTGACCAAAGATTTCCATAGGAAATTCTTCATATAAAAATGAATATAATTCTTCATCCGTTTGGAATTTAAAATGATTTCTAAGGTTTAAACTATCAACCGGTAGGGATACCTCATATTTAAAAGATTCCTCTTCTTCTAACCCCTCCGTCTTATCTATCATATATTTTTGATAGGTTTGTTCTATTTTGTCTATCGTATTTCTTAATACTCCGTTAATTTCAATTGCTATTCTCATCCGGTTCGTTATCGTATTTACGTAATATCTTACTAATTAATGGATTTCTCACAATATCATTTTTATCTTTAAACTCAAATGTTGACACATAATCATCATCTCTAAATTTTTCAATCGCGTCCCATAAACCACTGTGAGTTTTATTTTTATATTTATCCGATTGTTCCACGTCACCTGATATGAAGAATTTACTGTTAAACCCAATACGAGTTAAAAGTAATTTCATTTGACTTGGTGAAGCATTCTGACCTTCTTCAAATATTAGAATAGAGTTATCGATATTCATACCTCTCATAAACGCTAACGCAAATACTTCAATAACTTCAATCTCTTTAAGTTTTTCACGAGATTCTTTTCCAATAATTTTATTTAATAAATAATAAGAGGGGAAAATATAAGGGTCTAATTTTTCTTCTACGTTACCGGGTAGTGAACCTAATTTTTCTTCGGCTTCAACCGCCGGTCTAACAATAATAATTTTTTCATAAGGGGTTTTTGGGTCCGACAATAAATCAATCGCCGCTTTCATTGTTATATAACTTTTACCAACACCCGCTGGTCCGGAACAAACAGTAATTTCACTTTCAATTAGTGTATCGTAATACTTCTTTTGATTTACAGTTAAAAACTTTTCTTTAGTTTTTCTCCTGATGATTTGACCAATTAAATCTTTTTTACTTACCGGTTTACCGGTAACTTCCGGAGTCGGAGTTGTTGTTGGTTTTCTTTTTCTAGCTTCAGCCATTTTTTAATTATTGTTGTTTATAATATGTTAACCAATGTTCAATCATTTCGTCTAACATAGTTTCAAAGGTATAGTCGTGAGTCCATCCCGTCGCTTTTACTAATTTTGATGGGTCACCTTTTAAATTATGTAATTCTTCAGGTCTTAAAAACTTCTCATCTTGTTTTACATATAATTCCCAATCTAAATCTAATTTTCCAAAAACATACTCACATAGGTCTTGTACTGAATGTGATATCCCTGTTGCACATACAAAATCATCAGGTTTATCCAATTGAAGAATCTCCCACATTACTTTAACATAATCTTTAGCGTGTCCCCAATCTCGAGTAGCATCTAAGTTACCTAATTTAAGTTCATCAGATAATCCAAGTTTTATTTTAACCGCTTCTTTACAAACTTTATTAGTTACAAAGTTAGTCCCTCTTCTTGGTGATTCGTGATTAAATAATATTCCGTTTGAAATAAACATTCCATATGAATTTCTATAATTACGACAAATGTTATAACTAAAAACTTTGGCACATCCATAAGGTGATACAGGGTTCAATGGTGTTGTTTCTCTTTGATAACCATCAGTATCAATTGAATTCCCAAACATTTCTGATGATGACGCTTGATAAATTTTAATAGATGAGTCTAATAATTTAACCGCCTCTAAAACATTTAAAGTTCCTATTCCTGTAACATTTGCGGTATATAATGGTTGGTCAAATGATATTCTTACGTGTGACTGAGCGGCTAAATTATATATTTCAATTGGTTTAACCTCACTAATAACTCGTACTAATGATGATAAGTCAGTTAAATCAGCGTAATGTAATTTAACTTTATCATATACTTTATCCAATCTTGATGTTTGATTTTCTGCTACTGAATTTCTTTTTAAAGTTCCGTGAACTTCATATCCTTTTTCTATTAAGAATTCTGCAAGATAAGAACCATCTTGACCATTAATTCCTGTAATTAAAGCAATTTTATTTTCTTGTGTTTTCATAATTTTCTATAAACCAATTTATTGTTTCTTTTAATCCCTGTTCAATTGGGGTAAATTCAAAATTAGGTAAATATGATTTTAATTTTGAATTATCGGATGGTTTTCTAAATTGACCATCAGGTTTTGTTTTGTCAAATATTACTTTCCCTTTAAAGTTAAACTCATTAACTAATAAATCAACCAAATCTTTAATACTAATTTCATTTGAGTTACTGAATATAATAGGTTCTGATTCATTATAATTGTCTAACGCCCATTCAGATAATTTTGCAATATCTTTAGAATATATAAATTCCCTTAATGGTGTTCCACTACCCCAAACAACAAAATCAGTATTATCTCTTTGAGCATTATACATTTTATGTAATAACATAGGGATTACGTGACCGGTGTCTAATGAAAAATTATCATTTGGTCCGTAAATGTTTGTTGGGATTACTGACACATATTCTAACCCATATTGTTCTCTATAAGCTCTTATTTGAATATCCGCCATTCTTTTTGCATATGCGTATGGATAATTTGAAAAGTGAGGTGCTCCTAAGTGAATTTTTTTCTCAGTTATTGGGTATTCAATATTGTCCGGGAATACGCAAGTTGATAAAAATGATACTAATTTTTTAACATTATGTTTTCTGGCTGATTCAATAACGTTAGTGTTAATCATTATATTATCGTAAAAAAATTCTCCTTTATAATTCATATTGGCACTAAGACCACCTACTTTACCGGCACAATGAATAACGTGAGTTGGTTTGTGGTACTCAAACATTTTATTGGTTTCTTCAATATTTCTTAAATCATACTCTTTACCAATTTTTATATCAGAAGTAATGGAAGAACCAACTAAACCATTACCACCGGTTACTAATAATTTTTTCATATATTTTCGTTAACAATTTTAATTACTTTAGTTATTTCTTCTTCAGTCATTTGATGATTGTTTGGTAAGTATAAACCATATTCGTGTACTAACTTTGAATTAGGTAATTCTTGTTTACCATATCTTTCATACCAAAATGGATGTTCATTAATTGAACCACAAATTAATGGTCGACATTCAATATCATTATTTTGTAATTCCAATATTAATCTGTCAAGATTTTTTGTTATTATTGGATACGAGAAATTGGAAACGTATGAATTACTTGTCGGTTTAACTTCCCAAAAATCATTTTTAATACCTTCTTTGTATCTTATATAATTTTTATATCTAGATTCAACAATATGGTCTAACTTATCCATTTGTAGTATTCCAATAAACGCTTGTAAATCAGTGGCTCTTAAATTAAACCCCGGGTAATAGAATGTGTATAACGACTTAAACTCGTTAACCTTATATTTTTCACGTAACTCCTTTTGTTTTGACGTTGGCAAGTCTCTATCCCACCCGTGTGACCTAATAGATAATAAGATGTGGTATAGGTCTTCGTTATCTGTTGATATCATACCACCTTCTATTGTTGACATATGGTGTCCAAAATAGAATGAAAATGTTGACAAATCACCAAACGTACCCAAATGTTTTTCACCATATTTCGAACCAATTGATTCACAAGTGTCCTCAATTAATAAAATATCATTTTCTTTACATAGTTCAACGATTTCTTTCATATGATTAGGGAAACCTAATACGTGAACCAAAATGATTGCCGATGGGTTTTCTTCTTTAATTAACGTTTTTAAATGGTTAATGTCCAAACCTAAATTATCCATATCACAATCACACATAATTGGTGTTAATCCTAATTGTATTGCCGGTGTCACAGTAGTTACCCAAGAAACCGCTGGAACAATAATTTTATTATTTTTTAACTTACCGGATAGTATTAACGAATAAATTGCCGCTAAATTGGCTGAAGACCCCGAATTCACAAATACCGAATACTTACATCCTAACCATTTAGACCATAAGTCCTCAAAAGTTGTCGTTAATTCTCCTTTAGTTAATTTTGGATTGGTTTTTAACCATTCTATTAATTTTGTAATATCATCAAAATCAATAGTGTCCTTTACTAGTTTAATACTCATATATGTCTTTAATTGTTAAGTTGATTAGGTCATTATAATCTATTGTTTTTTCGCAACTATAATAACCACCTCTTTTTATTTTTAAGTTATTGGATTCGTCGTATTCTATGTAATCTATAATGTTTTTATTTAATTTTGTAAATATGTCCTCAATAAATTTTTGAACATTGATTAATTCTCCGGAACCAATAATACAATCTTTATCAGCCGTTAATGAAATATCTACAATATTTTTTGGGTGGGTCAGGTCTCTATTAAAATTTATATCACCTATTGAGATTTTTTTATTGTTAAGTATAGAATCAAATATTTTACCAAAGAGAAACCCCTCTTTTCTATGGACCGAATTAAAGTTAAATGGGTATATTATTATTACGTTAGGATAAACATCTCTGTTATTATTGATATAGTTACAGAGAATTTCTTTTGATTTGATATATGGTGAATAATTATAGTTATATTCATCATTTAGAGAGATACAACCATCGTATTTATTCCACAATTCTGATGTTGAATAAATGATAATATTATTTGAGATGTCTTTAAACTTATTGATAACTTCTAACGTGTAATCAAAATTAGTTTTTATAAAAAACTCGTCAGATTCATTTAAAAAAGTTCGTTGTTCGGCAAACAATAAAAAAACCTTGTCGTATTTTTTTAAACAAAGTTTTTTAAAATTAATATCTCTTGATGATATTTTTTCGTAATCATTAGGGAAATAATGACTTAACTGAGATGTATTCCCAATTACTAAATTACTCAACACCTTTGTATAATTTTACCGAATCTTCGATTAATGATTTACCTTGACGTATTGAATTGTCAACCATCCGATTTATTGCCTCGACATACTTAGGTCTTTTGCTTTTAAAACAAATATCAATTTTTTTCTTTAATTCAGCAATTTCAGAATCTGTTTTAGCGTCACTAATTGCATCCTCTAAATACCACATTCTACAATGTAATATTGATAATTTTTCAATAACTTCGCCTAAATTATCCGTTTCAATTATATTATCTGGTAATTCAACATTCTTATTTTTAGTTAAAATTTCTAATGTTTTATTTTTAATTATTTCTTCAATTTTTTCTCCTATCATAATAAATCTATTTTTTAAAAAAAATAATATTTAATCAAAATAAATAAAGAGTCATAGGTTTATAAATTATCTTCAATAGTTTTTAATATTGACTCTATATTAAAATTGTTAGACCAAATATTTTTACATTTAGTGTCTTCTAAAAATGTACCTTCATATTTCATATGTGTAAACGATATAAATGTTTTTTGAGTGTCATAAAAATTATCAGAAGTGTGAGTATAACAAAATGGTCCGGAAGACCTACCTATAATTACGTCACAAAATGTGGAGATATAACTTATTTCTAACAAATCTGGTGAACAATTAGTTATGTGAGGATTTAACGATATTACGTTATCTGAGTTGAATACATTATTTGTAGATATGAATAAATAGTTTTTATATCTATTGGATAGATTAGATATTATGGGGTTGAAGTCAAAATTTTCAGATTGTCCCGACCTAACATTTCCATCACAGAATAAAATTATTTTATCAAATTTTATTTTAATGGAATCTATTTTTTCTTTTATGTTTGTGGTACTTAATAAATTATCGTAATTGACATAGGGAAGGTAATCCAAAGGGTCTCCTATCTTAATTTGTAAGTCATCACAAACTTTTTGAACTAATTTAAAATGATTATTAAAATTACACCCCTTCCCATTATTTAAATATTCCCCCGAGTGACCTATCCAAGCATTGACTAACCCATTTTTATTATCGTTAGAATATCTATTAAAATTTGATGGAATATGATTAAATTCCGAAACATTTGGTAAGTCATTTAAAACTAAACCTGATTGTGAATGGTAATACTCTATGTTAAAATGTGGACTTAATGCGTTAATTAAGATTCTAGAATAAAAAATGTCACCATAATGTGCGTGACTGTATATTTTTATTGTTTTCATATGACTGATTTAATTTTCTCAATAAAATTGTTTAACAATTCCTCGATTTTATTTTTATTGAATACCACACCATTAAGGTATGAAAAGTATTTTTCTTTATTATTGTCAAGCTCTATGATTTTTTCTATCATAGCCTCATCATCATTATAGTCGTGCCAATTTATAAACATATTATTATTAAAGTCATTACTTATAAATGGATTCCCCCAATATAACGGGATAGTATTTGCACAAAAAGGTTCAATTATTTTTTCAGTGGTATACCCAACATCAATATAATTTGAATTTTTGAGGTTTGGTGAAAAAATAATATCTTGACTATTATTTTCCATCCCAAAACAAAATTTATAATTTTGTTTTAAAAACTCTGTTTTTCCATAAGAATGTCCGGGAATATTATTTATAATATCTACTTGTTTATACTTAGATAATTTTTCTAAAAATTTGACTCTAAACATATCACCTCTATTGTGTCTATGTATATAACAACAAAATTTTCTATCAAATAAACTATCATCAGTAATTTCCCTATTGTTAAAAAAATAATCAAAACTTGGAATTCTTCCGTCAAGTACCATTTGGTAGTAATAGAGTAAATAGGATGGGAACCTCAAATTATTTTCATTATTTATGTAATAAGATGAAAGTAATATATCACTATCTTGGGCAGACAATCCAAATCTATCATTTGGTTGGTAGTAATCAAAATAATTAGATTTATTCCAAAATCCGGGTTCTTCGGTATGGAATATCTTTAAACAATTTTTAAAATTTAAATGTGAGTTATCTGTTAAGGTGTAAATTAAAATATCAGGATTATCCGTCACTAAGTTTACATCAAAATGTTTTTTTAATAAAAATAAAAAAATATTATCAGTATACCAATTAGGTGTATTGGGATTTATCAACGTATTTTCATTGTATTTATACCCTAAAAAAGTAACATTTATTTTTTTCATAAAAAACTAATTTAATAAATTTGTTAAAATATTTTTATAAAAATTTATATTTTGGTAAGATGGGACAATTTCTATATTTGCCTTTACATAATTAAAAATATCTCCCATATATAACGGATGATTGTTTAAACTACTATTCCTACAATTTGAAATATCATTGACTATATGTTTTGTTTTTTTACTTGTAAAAAAGTTAGAAAGGTGTGCGACACCACTCATCGCCGAATAAAAAAGAATACAATTCTCATCATTAATCAATGTGGTAAATTGTTGTAGGTTCGCATAAAATATTTTTTTATTATCACAAAACATTTCTGAACCAAACCCCATAACGTAAACATCTAATCCGTAATTTTCAGTAATAAGATTAAGAATATCTTTGAATTTTTCTTCATCAATATTTCTTTCCGATGAGTGTACTCTTTTTCTAAATTGCAGACAAACAAATTTATCTTTGATTTTTAATTTAGATTTGGAATCAACCTCAAAACTACATAATTTATTTATTAAGTCATCGTCTTGGATAACATCATTAATCATATCTTGATGATTATCTGTTATTGACAAATTGACTAAATCTACGATGTTGTCATTGACCCCTAAATTAATAAATTCACTCCAAGAAATAACATTATTAAACTCGGTTGTGTATAAAAATTTTCTTTCATCATTTGTGGTTACAACCACATCTTCATCTTTAAAAATTCCTAAGTGTTTCATTTTTTTTACTCGAACGCGAGTCATCATTAGTTCCCATCCCAACTCGTAATAAGAATTTAAATCACCGGAATCCTCATAAGTAGGTCCTTTTTCTGAAGTTTTTCCAACTATGTAATATTTCATTTTTTAGTTTTTTTAATATATAATGTATCTTCATCAATTAAAATTAATTCTAAATTATCATAATTTAAAAGATTTATCGATATAAATATCCGAAGTATCGTTATAAAGTAAAGAAGGTCCAAACCAAACTTTGGGAAAAATAATTTTTTTGTGAATGTTTTTGTTCAACCACGCACCCCACCAACCAAATGAACTATTTGCGATAATATTGTTATTACATAACGACATTAGATATATCTCCTCATAATCTTCTAAATCATCGACAAATATTTTGTTGGGAATAAAATCAAAATTTTCTTTACACCAAGATATGTCGTCAGAAAAAATTAAATATATTAAATCACTTCCTAATTTATTAAAAGATTCTCTATAATAATTTATGGGTAATGTAGGGTGAAACGCTTCTAAATGTAAATAATCTCCTCTTCTAACGTGAATACTACAAGTTTTTTTATTTAAAACATCACCATACTTTAATTTAACGTTATCAATAATATTATTAGTTGGTCCAAAATATTCTAATATTTCGTTTCTATATTTTTTAAAATATTTTTCACTTTGGAAATACCCGTTTAATTTTGTGTTAGAGGTGAATTTAGGTAATTTATTATATTTAAATTCTTTTTCTCCAAAATATTCGTAACCTATATTTGAATCACTATAAACAACATTTCTTAAAATATTTGAAGAATATTTATCAAGACCGTAATGAGACCCATAATAATTTGTTTTGTCCACGGTCAATAACATATTATTTTCAATTGATGATGCGTATGCGGTCGATATTTGAAACATTATGTTTCCTAATCCTCCTTTAATATCTACTGATAATGTATTCATAATTAATTTCTATTTCTATTATGTTGTAATATTTGTTTGGTAATTTATATACTATTACTGTATTGTTACAAGTCTTTTAAATATTTATCGTATATCCAATCTTCATTAACATTAAATTGTAATACTTTTTCAAAATTTTCTTTAATATAATCCATTTTTGAAAAATATAATTCAGGTGTTAAATTATCTAATGAAATATCATCTAAAAAAATAATACCATTTTGATTAAAATGATTAACAATATTTTTTGTCCCTTTATAAATTGGAATTGTTCCGGTTGCAAAACAATCTAATATTTTTTCTGTAAAATAAGTATCACACTCATCATTTTCAACACAAACAGAAAACATATAATCAATTAAACCTTCTTCTTTTAATGTGATATGATTATTTATATTTCCGTATATATCTAATTTATCTTTATTTTTTATTGCATAATTATATCTAAATTGTTGAAGTTCCGTAAATCTTTTATCTGAACATATCATTGACACTAATTTAGTTTTTTCATAAATTTTTGGAGTCTCAACCCAAAATCCGTTAGCTGGACCCCACTTAAATTTTGGGTGTAACTTAACTAATTCATCATTATATGTGAATATCGTTTCATATGTTTCTAAAACTTCGTCTAAGTTATTAATAACTGAATTAAAAAAATCTGAATTATATTGCGGTGATTCTAAACCCCATAAAAATTTTAGTTTACCGTCATTTTTGTCCGATATCCCAACAAAAACATCACCATCAATATAAAAAGTTATAGGATTATTTTTAGTGTTATATTCCCAAGTTATGTATTTTGATTTTTTATACCAAGTTGATGATGGTGAGTGACTAAAACCTGAAGAATTTAAATTTATCTTAATCATTTTTAGTAGTTTTAATGTATAATCCGTCACCCCAAGTTCCTCCGTCCCAAGTAGATTCAACTAATTCAAACCCAAACTCACCTAAGAAAGTATTTAATTCATCCACTTTGGTACATCCAACATAAACCTCATCCCTATTAATTTCCGATATTATATAATCAACATTTTTTAAAAAATTAACGGACCCTTTGAAAACTTCTAATTCATATCCTTGAACATCAATATTAATAAAATTGTAATTTTCAAAATCTAAGTCAATTTCATCAAGCCTTCTCATTTCAACTGTTTCAACATCATTAAATACAATATGGGGGTATTGTTCTAAATGTAATTTAGGTTTTAATATAGATGATGACATACCACTATTTGCAGTTTCAACAAACATTTCAATTTGTTTATTATCATTTCCTAGTGCAAAATTAAATAATTTTGAATTATCAGTAATGTTACCTGACAATACGTTGAAATTTTTTGACAAAGGTTCAAAGTAAGAAATATGTTTAACATCATTCTCTTTGTAAAGTTGATGTTCTTGTCCATAATGGGCACCAATATGAATAACTCCTTTAATATTCATATTGTATTTTTTAACTAATTCATTAAAATTTAGTAGCATAATTATTTTGTTTATTTTATTAACCCATTAAATGAGATGTTGATATTATTTTGAGCATTTTAATAATTTTGATTGAAAAAAGAATCATAATTTACAATTCTTTTTTGTATGTCACTAAAATCTTCTCTTTGTTTTGCAATATTAGGTGTCACACCATAAGAGTTAAATTTTTTGTGTAATCTTGAGTAATATCCGTCAACTTGAATTTCTTTGTTAGGTAACAATTCTAATATTTTATCAAATACTGTATTTTTTATTGCAACACAATGTAATGCAACAGTATTATTCAATTTTAATATTTTATCATTTATTTTAATTGGTTTATCTCCATAAACGTGATTACCCCCAAAATAAATAAAATCCCAATCGTTAGGTATTAAAGACATTATGTTGTTAATATTTTTAATTTCATCTGTAAAAATTACGTCATCTTCAAATATTAAAATAGAGTCTAAATTTTTATTTTTAGCACTTTCAATTATATTGTAATGTGTTAATAAAATACCTAACTCACCATTTAAAAGATTAGTATTATTATTAATTTTTTCACCATCAACGGCGCTTATCCTTGTTACGTTATCAATAGAATATTTTTTACATTCATCAATAAATTTTAACCATCTGTCTAATCTACGGTCTAAATTAATACAATAGATATTCTTAAAGTGTGTATTTAAAGACATTTTTACGTGTTTAATATGTTTAAGTATTCTGTTTTAATTTTAGATGTAACATTACCGGATTTAAATTTTTCTAAATCATTAGGAACCTCAAAAAATTCTTTATCAATAATATCTCCGTTTGAATTAACGTTATAAATCCAACCCGGTTTACCACACATCCAACCTTCTATAGTTGTTCTACCTAATAAAATTCCAGCCGTTTCAGAACATCTATGAATAAAATTATCAACATTAGGTGTTGCTTCATAATATTTGACGTGAGGATGTTTAAGTAATTCAGGTAAATAATCACTTTGATTTTTACCAACCAACCATAAATCTCTATTATTATCTTTAGTGTAATTAACCAAATCAAAAATAGATTTTTTACGTAAATAATCAATTGTCCCAACAAATAAAACCGAATTTTCAGATGGTTTATTTTCGGGTTTAAATTTAACGTCATCAATTGGGTTATAAATTACTTCAATATCATTTTCAGAAATTTTAAATTTATCAACTAAATGTTGTTTTATTTCGGGTCTAATTGCTATATATTTTTTAATACTATTATGAATAACAGGATTCTCTAATTCAATAACTTCAGAATGTATTGTTGAAATTTTATCAATGGTTGGGTATAAAGTATTCATAACATCAACAATTGGTTTATGTTGACAATGAATAATGTCGTAATGAACCTCAGATATTTTATAAAAATTATTTGGTGTTGAGGTTCTTGGTCCTTCAGGTGTGTTAACAATCCATTTACCATCCCCCAGTTTATAACCCGGTGTTTCTTTAATATTTTTAACAACAATACCTAACTTAGTTGCGATAGAAACTAACGGACCATTTGTTTCTGAGGCAACTACGGTTACATTACAATTTTGATTTATTAAGTTTTTTGCTAATTCAAACACATACATTTCTGACCCGGTGTAATTTTGGAAGAATAAACAGGAAATCATTACATTTAATTTATCTGTTGATTTAAATTTTACTTTAACAGGTAAAACATCCTTGTATTTTTCAACAAAAAGATTTTTATTTTTTTCCCATTGGTCGTTAGTCATACCAATTGATTTATGGGTAATTCTAATATTAGTTAATACACCAATATTAACATCAGATAAAAAATTCTTAAAACAAAAATTAACATCATACATATGGAACCCATCTACTGTTTCATCAAACAATTCTTTGATTCTTTTTTTATGAATTGCAATAAAAACACCATCGACAACTACGACGGGTTTAACTGAATTTTCAAATGAATTGGAATATCTTGATTCCCATTTTTTACCCCCATTTTCGTGATTTACTATTCCATACATTTTAGTTCTATCATCCCACCACGTGCCACTAATAGGCATATGTGTAGTTCCTGCCATACCTAAAATACCGTATTCCGGATTTTTATCAAATAACTTTACTAATTTACCCGACCAATTATTTGTATCAAAATAGATATCATCGTGACATAATACAATAATATCATTATCCGACTCACTAATTATTTCATTATAAACTTGTGATAAATTTTTTTCACCATTATTAATTTTCTCAATAATTTGAACCTTTGGATTACCCGATGATTTTTTAAAATAAGAGATTAAATCCGGGTTATGTTTTCGTGTGCTATAACCTATTGTAATCATACTAATCCTGTTGAACCAAATCCGTTTTCACCCCGTTCTTTTTTATTTATTTTCTCAACTTGATTTAATCCTACCCAAGCACCGTTTACAACGGGACAAAGAACCGCTTGTCCGAATTTCATACCTTTTGGTATTCTAACCTCAGTTGGGTTTGTATTAAAGATGATTCCTTTAACTTCTCCGGTGTAACCATTATCCACGGTTCCCGGTGAATTTAAAACCATAAGTCCTTGGTTGATTGCCAACCCACTTTTTGTTCTAACTTGTATCTCAAAACCGTCCTTAATGTCGAAACATAATCCACTAGGGACTAATGCTCTACCAAACGGTGGGATAACAACATCTTCAACAGAATGTAAGTCAAAACCTGAGTCACTATCATAATTATATTTTGGGTGAACAGCATCCGGGTGAAGTATCTCGTAAGGTAAAGATAATTTAGTAGTTCCCTCAGCAATATCTTTTTCAATTTGTTCTAAATCAATATCCATTTCTTTCAAAATGTCATCGTAATCCACCTCACCTGTTTCGGATGAGAATGTCTCTTGTAAATTGAGTAATTTAGTTCTTAAATTTTCTAACTCTTCAAAATTGTCTAACATTATTCTAATTCTTTTAATTTTTTTATTACATCAATCAACACTAGTACATCACGTTCACAGTAAGCGGTGATTTCAGGTAACATATTTTTGTTCCAATATGCGTCGTGAACTTTATCTCCGGTAACATCACCTTCCTTTGGTGATGGAACATCCATACAAGTACACATTAAGTCTAACGAACCAATTGCGGTATATGCTCCGTATTGCCAAATTTCTTTGGTATCAATCGCTTTAATCTCCCAAGGTTTTGTGTCGTAAGATGGTAAAAGTGTTGGAGGCATTAATCCGTTGATAATCATTCGTTTCGCTAACATAGGGATATCAAAATTCTTAAGATTGTGTCCACATAGATAAAAATCTAATTTACCACAACGATTAAGTAATGTTTGACATTCTTTTAATAGAACTTTTTCATCATCACATGAAAACGATTGTTTTTTAATATCACCATTGTCCATAACAAAGGCAACACTAACACAAACAATTTTTGCAAACTCAGGAACTAATGCCGCTCTTTTTTCAAAAACTTTATCTGCGGAAAATCCGGCATCTTCGGGAAATCGTTTTTGAAACCAATCAAAATATTTCTCAAATTGACTTGCAACATTAGGATTGTTAACTTTACACTCGGTATAGTTTTTACATCCACCAACAGTTTCTATATCAAGAAACAATATCTTGGTTAAAGGTATTTTTATCATTTTTTATTTTATTAAAGATTTGTAAAATTCTGCTCTATTTTTTGTAACCACGTTAAGGTCGTATTTGTCTTTAACGGTATTATATAATCTTTCACCCAATACTTTAATCATTTCAGGATTCTGAACTAATTTCTTAATCGCCTTAGACCAATCACTATGATTTCTACTCTCAGGTATTAAAATTGCGTTACCTTCTTCGTTAAACTCACCATTTTTCAAACAGTGAACTAAATCAATTGTGTATGGACCTATTTCTGACGCAATTAAAGCTTTCTTATAGAACCCTGCCTCAATCACTTTTAATTGAGATTTCATTCTGTTAAAGATATGGTTTTTAATCGGTGCCAAAGATATATCAAATTTTGAATAATTCATAGCGTAAGTTGTGACAGGTTTTGTCCAAACTCTAACATACGGTAATTGATTACCTGAATTATATTCACCTTCTTTAAATTGTTGTAAGAATTTTTTGTATTCATCATCAACTATTTTATAGTTAGTTGTAAAAATTTCCTCATAACGAGCCCACACAGTTTCGTGTGGTAGAATGTCTCGTTGTTTTTCTTCCCCTGTTTGAGGATTTATTTCTGTTACAGTTCCTCTAGTATCAAAACCACAAATCACATATTGCAATTTATCATTAATGTCACTATTTTTTTGAACAAAACCTCCAAGTAATTCTAAATCGTGTAAGTGAGATGAACCACCTAACCATCCAACTCTAATTTTATCCGAAGGAGGTGTTGGTTGATTAAACTGTAATTCTTTTGGGTTAATAGCGTTTGGAAATACAATAACATTTTTATTCAATTTTTTGATTTCATCAGCAAATATCTCAGTAGTTGTAGTTACATAACTCGCTGCTTTTAGATTATTTTTGATTTTCTCATCAATCTTATGTTTAACAATAATACTATGTATTGGATGTTCAACCGTTGGCAACCAATAATCATCTAAATCGATAATAACTATAATACCCATTGACTTTAACCACTCAATCAATTGTGGCGCGATATTGTAATCTTGCCCAATTGTTCTATGGGCGTGAACTATCTGATATTTTTTCCAATATTCTATGTTATTTATTTGTGGTTCGTAGTCAATATCTACGTGGAAGTCATCCGGATATAGGTTTTGTAGGAATACGTGGGGGTCAACAGAGCGAAATTTCCCAACGCCGGTTTTATCGCTAGGGGTTACTAAAACGTTAATTTTTTCTTTCATATTTTTTTAATATAGTTTTAAGATTATTAGGTTTGTCTAAATCACACTCCCAAATAACTTCTAAATTATAACCATATTTTTTAATATTATCAACTCTTAAATTATCTTCATCCCAAATTTCCTTAGCTGTCTTTTTTTTATGTGGGTGTAAATACCCTTTATCATATTTATTAGGGTTACAATGCCAATAATCACCATTAAATTCTATTATTAAATTTAATGATTCTATATAAATGTCACAAACATATCTACCAACGGAATATGAACCAATTGGTTTATATTTTAATTTTTTAACTTCAGTGAATAGTTTTTTTTCTTTATTAGAGACAGAACTTTGTTTTGGAGGATTCTCAGATATTTTTTTTGAAATTAATTCAACAGTTTCTTTTGTGTGTGTTTTACCATAAAATGGGTTCATTTCCCCAACTTGTAACTTTAACGAACAGGGTTTACATAATGAAGTTCCATTTATTTTTCTAAAGTGATTCCTACACGCAATTACTTTATCTTTTGAGGTTGTTTTAATGTCTTTATTACAATTTGGACACTTACGGGTTACGTAATATTTTTCACCATCTTTTTTAATATTTAATGTGGAACATCTATCTCTTTTTCTTATGAGATTATGATTGTTCAATACTTTAAGAATTGTGGGTTTTGATAATCCAACAATTTTAACAATTTTTATACTACTTTTACCTTTTTTATATTCGGAAATAATTTTTTTTTCAGTTTTAATATCCATATACTTTATTTGTTTATAATAAATATCAGAGGTTTAATCAAAAGGAAACTTTTTTATATTAAAAAACCCCCAACTTGATAGATGAGGGTTAATTTGAGAGTAAATAAAGTTTAAGAGATTTTTTTTATCTTAGTAACCTTACCTTCAAATATATGTTTTCCAACTTTAAAAGAAAAGACTTCATTAGATTTTTGTTCTGATTCAGACAAAATTCCATTTTCTTGTAGAACTTCCTCTACAACTTCACGAAGCATAGATTTTAATTCTTTCATATTAAAGTTTGGTGATTGTGTTTGTTGTGGTCTTTTAGTTTGTTCATTAACTGATTGTTTTGTTTGTTGGTCACCTTTTAAATTCATCAATCTAGATGCTTTCTCAACTAATTCGTCAGATAATACTGAACCACCACCCCCCATTGAGTTTGGAACTTCTATTGGGTGTTCAATCATCAATCGTTTAATTGCGTCCGGTAATTTAGAGGCCATAACTCTATCACTAGTTAATGGTTGTGGCATTGTAGGTGCTTTAGGTATTGACGATAAATAAGGTTGGTCTGATTGTTGAGATTCTTGTAAAAATTCTTGAGGTATATTATATGTTCCTTTAACAGGTTCATAATTATCAACAGATGGGGAGTTATATGAATCCATTGATGATGCCACTCCACCTCTTGGTGTATTATTATGGGCATCCATTATTTTCTTGGATACCGCTAATTTTTCCATTAAACTTAATTCGTTTGTCATAAAATTCAATTATTGTATTTAGTTTTGTCCGAAGACAGCATTTATAATAACTTTTGTCATACTTTTATCCCCGTTAACATTATAACCGGGTTTTGGTTCTGTGAACTTTTCACCTGATGGTCTGAATGATTGGATTTTATCAACCCTAAACAATCTCCACCCCGGTAAAGGTTGTTCTCCTTTATATGCGGTGTGAGAGGCTCCTTCGCTGTCCCAAGCACGTAATACAGGGTTTCCGGCTTTTGAGTATCCAAAACAAACAGGTTCAATATCTCGTAAACCACGTCCTCCGGGTTCATCACCGTCGTAATAAATTATTATCTTATCTTTATTTTTGATTGCGTTAACAATTGAGTCAATTGACGCTACTTCTAAAATAAGAGATTTAACTGTGTTGTAAAGTTTCATTACGCACTTGGAGTTGTGTATGGTGAATTTGGTTTATATTCGTTTACTACAATCCCCGCATTTCTTTCTTGAATATCTTGAATAGCACCGGCTTGTTGATTAAATACATCTAAAAAGTTTCCTGTTCCTTTACCTGCGGTATCACCATCGGCAATTGCGTCAGGATTAACTGAGGAATATTCATTCGCAGTTTTTTTAAAATCATTTTTTGGAAATAATAATCTTCTTTGAGCCTCGGCTATTGATGATAAATCATTAGATGGTTGTTCAAAATTTAATGGTTCATTTACTGGCATAATTGTTATATTTTTT
>Ga0181358_1000170_pt1 | contig 28651 bp, 26 predicted proteins | sample Fa13VDMM110SD_FD_130096 | JGI IMG/M metagenome (GOLD analysis project Ga0181358, IMG submission 130096) | Freshwater viral communities from Lake Michigan, USA - Fa13.VD.MM110.S.D | ecosystem: Environmental > Aquatic > Freshwater > Lake | place: USA: Michigan | collected 2013-09-24 | reverse complement strand
TTCTTCATCTTCTTCGTAATCTGTATCTTCTTCAGACTCTTGCTCTGGCCCAGCATATAGAGCAGAAGCGATTTCTTGTTTGCGATCTTGCAACGCATCGAACGCTTTCGCTGATAAGGCATTTTCTAATCCTTCTCTTGCAACAAGATTTTCTCCTGCTGCGATATTGTTGATGATATCTTGAATGTTCATTTGAACTCCTATTTGCGTTTAGTATTTATACTCACCACAGACTTGTCTACCTCTTTGTCGAGATCAGGTGTCAATGACTCCTCTTCTTCGGTATTCTCTGTGGTGTTATCTTCTGGTGGGAACTCACTAGGATCCTCACCACCTTGTGGAGGATTCATTATCGAACCCTGCATATCATCAGGTAACGAATCTTTTTCTTCCGCAAGTTGTTCGTCCATCTTTTCAATTTCTTCATCAGTCATCATCAGAATCTTATTCTTAATATATTGATTTGAGAAGTATCTACCAATATACGGATCAACCAACTGTAACATCTGTAAACGGTTCTGCAATAACTCTGCACCACGAAGTTCGGTAAAGTTATTGTCTTTTTGGAAGTCGTAGTAGATATCTTCTTTGAAATCTTCATACTCTTCCAATGTACAAATACCTTTGAGTACCAACTGAATACGCAAAGCATGATCAAACAACTGTGTGAACTTATTGCGAAGTCTGGAAACAAACTTGGCAAACTTTAATTCGTCACGGGTAACTTCTTGTGAACGACCTATACCTGCAAAACCACCACCATTATCTTCAAGGCGTGAGTATGGTACATTTAAGCACTGTAATAATTTCTTCTTGAAGTATTTAACATCTTCCAATTCGCCTAAGTTTTGGCCCGCTGGCAATGTAGTAATCTCTGTACCCTTACCACCTTCACGGCGTGGCAACCAGAAATCTTCAAGCATTGACATGTGTTTACGTTCATCACGGAGTTCACCAGTGTTAGCATCATACACCATCTTGTTACGATACTTAACCATAACATCACGGAGATACTGTTCTGCTTTACCGCGTGGTAAGTTACCAACGTCAATGTAGAATATACGGCGCTCAGGAGCACGACTAATACGGTAGATAACAATCGCATCTTCAATCATTCTAAGTTGATTGAGTGGTTTGATTGCTTTATGTAGATATGAAATAACAAATGTATTCTTTGCATCCATCAAACCAGAGTTCACATTGATGATTGAATCTGGTGCAATACGAATGCCTTGACCTACATTCGATGTGAATGTTTGAGTAGTCTGGCCTTTATCATTAAAGACATAATACTCTGCGGTAGATACAACAATCATTGCGCCTGTTTTAGGATCACGATCTTTTTTGATCTCACGGACTTTACGAATCTTACGTGGATCAATGTATCTTAGTTCTTGTATACCTTCTTTTGGATTCTTATCGTTGACTATAACATGATAGAACAATCGTCCATCAATGTACCAACGTTTAAATAAATCATCCGCAAGATTAGAAAAGTTCAACATCTTTAAGACGTTTTGAAACTCTTCATTAATTTTCTTTTTAATTGATTCAGGTTGCTTGAGATTATCCATTACGATATCACAAACTTTACCTGCTTCATCATGAGAGATTGCTTCATTAACAATCTCATCAATTGCCATATCCAATTCTGGATGATTGGACATCTCACGATAACGTGTGATAAGTTCAATCTCATTACGCACCGAACCTTCTAAGTCAACATAGGTTCCATAATAAGCATTCTGTGTAACGGTAACTGCACCATCATCAATTGAGGCAGAAGGTAAAGCAAAAGATGCCTGTTCAGGTTTTTCTGCCTGAACGACATCTTTTGAGCCTAACGTAAAGCCGAATAATTTAATTGCCATTAATCTTTCATCCTATAGATAAAAGTAAGGAGAATCCCTTACTCTTAGATCACGCCATCTGCTACTGATTCCCACCACTGGTAGGACATAGTAACAGAAAATTCTTCAATAGCATCATTTGAACCCCAATCAACATCGATTGGAGTCAAATCTGTTGGGAACAAACCAACAAATTTATACTGCTTGATTGTATCACCTTTTTTACCGTATTGCTTAACATCACCATCCACTGAATAACCTAGTGGTGTGCCAGCAAGAGGATTACGAACGTTTAGATTGTGGCTATTGATACCATTCATCCAACGTTCGAATGCATTGCGTACAACAAAATCTTCATCATTGATAATTGTGATTGTCCAATCAGCAAATTGACGATTGCCCACAAATTTCAATTCACGGCCAAAGTATTGTAGTGGAGCAACACCCAAGCTTGCGCCTGGGAGTTGTGCTGTCTTACACATGAACGTTAATTTAGTTTGTGCATTTCCTGGTAGTGAGAATCCAGGAAATGGCATACTTACCTCAAATAGATTTGGGCGAGCACCGTCACCTTGCAACTGTGAACGGAATTGATTTACATTAAATGCCATTTATTTTCTCCTGTCTCTCTCTATTTAGAACGAACCTACAACTTCATTGAACGATACGCCTGAACGAACGGCGACAAAGTTCAACTGAATGAAGTTGATTGATCGTGCGGGTTTGATATAAATGTCACCAATAAATTGGTTTGAATCAATAACTTGTGCTGTGTTATTTGTATCATCACAAACAACACGGAAGTCAGTGATACCGCGGCGACCTTGAACATCACGGAGGAAAGGCTCTACAATTGCTACGAATTGAGCACGGGTAAATTGGTCATTGAATTCAAACAATGAGAAACGTGCTGCACGGGCAATTGCTTTTTCAAGTACAATGAACAGACGGCGAACATTGATACGATCAAATGCACTTGGTTTGGCCAACATTGTTTTGTCACCAAACAGAACTGTACCTTCGCCTGGGAACGAAACAACTGGATTGATACCTGCAGAATACAATGTATCACGCTCAGTCTTAGTTGGGTTCCAAGCAAGTTTAACTACATTTTTAATTACGCCACGATTCAAACCACCTGGTGAGAACCAAGCATCACGTTCGGTATCTGTACGAACACACAAGCCTGCAATGTCACCGTTCAGAGGAATCCAACGATAGAGATCAGCATATTTGTCGTACTGGTATTTGTAACCACAATCGATTACAGCATACGAAGAAGAAGTCAAAGCATTACGGAAAGTAACTGCTGCTGCTGCTTCACCACCTGGATTGTTTACAACACTTGCTTTAGTTGGCGAAATAAATGCCACACAATCTTTACGGGTCTCTGCAATGTTGCTGATAACATAGGTAGCAATTGTTGAGTTACCTGTACCTGTAACTGCCAGAGAAATGTCAACTGCTTCAGCATTCTTAAACAAATCCCAACCAGAAGTGATTTGTGATGTGCTAACTAAACCATCAGCACCATTAGCAAGAGATGCCGTTACATTTGCAGTCAATGTTTTGAATGCAGAATTGTTTGCTGTTGAACCCCATGCAGTACCTGAACCTAAGTTTGCAGTGGCGGGGTGTGCTACCCAATGAATCCATTGTGACTGAGCAGCAATTACATTCTTGTAATAGTTTGAGTTACCAGAATCATCTTTTGCATCGGATGCTTTGGAAACAAAAGCGTATTTTTCTAGAACGGTACCTGCTTGACCAGAAATTAAACCATCTTCATCAACAACTATGATATGAACTTCATCATTCGCATTGCTGTTACCTTTGCTGGCAACATATGTTGATGTGTTTGGAGTTGCAGTAAATTGAGTACGGTATGCCCATCCAGCATACGAACCACCGTCAGCAATAGAGACTTGTAATGAGTTACCTAATACGCCAGGAAAACGTGCTGCCCAGCCACCAAAAGAACCATCAGCATTGCCTTGTTGATTTGCTGTCCAGTCATCAAGATTTCTAATTAGAACTGTCGTTCCGTTTGCTGTTGCATTGTTTGAACGTGTTGCTGCTGCGGTATCTACACCGCGAACTACTTTTAAATTGTTTCCGTATGCCAGAAAATTTGCTGCTGAGAACCAATATTCATAATTATCGTTATTCGGTTTACCGAATGTGCTGACTAAACGAGTTTCGTCAGAAATGGTAATAACTTCACTGCATGGTCCCCAAGCAAAAGGTCCTACAAGTGCTCCTGTAGAAGTAGCAACGGAAGGTATAACTGTAGTCAGATCGATTTCTGATACAAGTACACCCGCTGATAATTGAAATGCCATTGGATTTCTCCTTTAATTGTTGGGTCAATTGTCTTTGATACTGTATTTAGTTTTTTATAATCTTGACATTGGGTAACCGCGCTTATCAGCAAAGTGCCAACGATCCTCACCATCATCTTCAACTTCTTCTTGGAGACCGTTTTCTATGAACCCAAACGGGGTCATCGTCTCATCAATCAACATGTTTTGTTCATCCAACATCATTTTGCGGATGTCAATATTGGTAGAATCTTTGAAGGACGACTGTGCCGTCAACCAAGAAAATAATACCAATCCCATTACGATATCATCGTTACTACCTTCTTCCGCAGCATATGAATCCCTTACTCTGACAAAGGTATTCATCTCATTAATCGTGTCGAAGTCATTGATAATCAATTTATCATTCTCAACCAGAGTCTTTAAGTTGGCACAACCAATCTTCTTGACTGACTTGGTAGTCTTGATACCAAACGCAGTTGATCTTTTAAATCCTGAAGAGATAGACTGACCTTTGATGTGATGCTGTTCTGTCTTGTAGATGTTTTCATACTCTAAGTCATAGTGTAGGATATCTACAACCTGCTGACCAATATTGTTTGTTTCTACCAGTACAAATGCTTCATTGTATCGTTTGGCAATCGAATAAATGACTGTCGGAAAAAACAATAGTGGTAATTTATTATTACGGTATCGTGCTACTTGTTTATATGGTGCCTGTGTGGCATCAAGTACATTAATGGTAGAATAGTCTAAGTTCACACCTTCTGAACAGTCTACTGTGGCAATATATAAATGCCCAGGTATAGGTTGTTCATAGATGTTGAAATCTTCTTCCATTGCAATTGGATCATGGAATGCCAATGATCTTAACTTGACACCTGAAATAAGAGTTGCTGATGAACCAATGAACTCTGTTTCAAATTCTTGTCGGAACTGTTCTTCAGAAGTGTTCCGTATCGTTTCTTCTTTCCATTTGGCATCACGACCAGGAACTTGTGACCAGTGAACTTCAACTGTCTTATATGTGGAACGCTTTTCAATTGCATCTGTCCACATCTTGTAGAATAGATTCAGTCCGTTAGGAGTTGAAACAATAATTACTTTAGATGTTTGACCAGATGAGATAACAGGATACGTTGAGGTGAAGAACTCAACTGCCATGTTGTGTGGAACGAACGCAAACTCATCAAGGAAGATTAAGTTATATGTACCACCACGAACACCTGCTGCTGATGTGGCATAGGCAAATATCTTAGAACCATTCTCTAACTCTAGAGAACCTTTGTTCCATGTCATAATACCTTGCTGCAACCAAGCAGGAAGATATTCATATGCTTTTTGAATACGACCTAGAATGTCTCTTGCTAGTTGACCTTTGTTGGCAAGAATACCGATTGTATATTCTTCATTGAAGATTGCCGCCCAAAGCATATACCCGACGGTGGTAGTTGTCTTACCAACCTGTCGAGGCATCTTTGCAATGGTGAATCGATTCTCATGAAAGGTACGTACCATGTCCTCTTGAAAATCCCACATGTCAAATGGAATAAGACCACGGTCAACGTTGACAATCTTTACATATTTTTTGATAAAGTATACAGGATCATCTGCACACCTTGCGGTTTCTAATACTTGTTCTTCAGTATAGGATAGTTCAGTGCCCGTTCTTTTGAGCCTAGCATTACCAAGGTATCCGTCATCCATAATTTACTTAATGATGCTTCTCAACATCCATCCATGTTTTTGATGTGCATCCAAAATGTCTTGCAAGAAATTACCTACAGCAGGTTCGTTAGCACCATCAGCGGCAACTATACCAGCACGAAGATGCATTATGAAACGATCATTGTCGGCAGCAAGATCACGCATCATTGCAATACCATCGGGTATATTTGTTGCTTCTTGAATGTCGGCAAGTTCAAGCATTCGAGCAAGTGAACCTGGTGCATACGAATTCAATGCACGAAGGTGTTCTGCAATAGGGTCTATCTGTGCAAATAAAGAAGTATAAAGATTATTTAAGAAATCATGGTATTGTGGAAAGTTTGGACCTTCAACGTTCCAATGATAACCATGTGCTTTTAAATACAAAGCAAAATTTGTGCCTAAAATTGTTTTGAGTTGATTGATAAGTGTTTCCATTATGTTTCCTGTTTTTGAGTTTTAAGCATTTTTACCAATTCTGCGGTAGATCCGACGAACACTGCTTTATCTATGTTCAGGTTATTTTGTGTTTCCGCTTTTGGTGCTAAATCTTTTTTGCGTTTCTGTATCTCAAGCAAGTCTTTGTTCATGTCTGCCAAGTTCTTCATTAGACCAGATAAGACTTCAAATGCTCTCGGGTGTTGACCATCTCTTGCTATGAGCATCAATTCGTTTACCGCTTGATTGCCTTGAGTTACCAGTTCACGAATATTGTTTCGTGCAAAGTCTGCATCAGCATTTACTGGATCAGCATACTCTACCACTGCAGGTAAAGTTTCTACTTGTGGGGATTCTTTAATAGGTTCAACATCAAATATCTCCGACAGATTTGCATTTAATTTTTTCATAATGTGTTAGGATATTCTTTTATTGTTTCGATGAATCCAAATTCGTCACCAAGAATAGCAGTTCCTGGATTGGTTGTAGTTTTTATTTGCACAACATTAAGTGAGTTGACATCAGTCACAACAACATTAAATGATGCACCAGTATAATCGCCAGTAAGTTTATCACCAACTTTAATAATCTCATTAGCACCAGTAACAATTAATATGCCGCTTGAGGAATTACTGAAGTAATCGACTGTGCCAAACAAAGTATTATTAGATCGAAGAGTTTCACCTTGTGCAAACACACCATTACCATTTGCATAGTCAACATAGACCTTTTGAATGTCTTTGGTAGTCAGATCAATAAACGAATTAGTATTTGCAGTCTTGATATACTTACTTGTTTCGACTGGAGGCCATATGAAACCTTTGGCAGTGAACGTTAAGTCCCACAAAATTAATCGTGTAGAACCTTCAGACATTCCACCCTCATACTCTACAGTTGAAGATACTGAATCGAGTATGATAGGTACATTATATTTTTGATCCATCTCAGGGATAAAGTCTACTGTAACATTAAAGTCGGGCGTAAAGAATGGTAGAATCTGTTCAAGAATCTGTGTGCCATCTTCTGTATTGCGGACATAAATCGATAATGAAAACTGAAAGTTATATGGTACAGGAAGAAACTGTGTGCTTAATGAATTATTGACACTACTCTCAGAAAAATTCATCAGAGTGGATACTTGTTTACGATTAACATCATATTCCAGACTGTCCAGATTGAACGACATACGTGGAACAATTGTGTTGATTGATTTGATTAAATTTGGATCAGAAGTAATTGCCGTTAGAAATCTTTCTTTAGGCGAATATGAAAGTGGTACTTTCCATTTTTCTTTTGGAACACCTGCTTGTGTGTATCGAACAATCTCTAAATCGTTAAAGAGTGTACCAAATACAATAACCATCTTACGAATGGTGCGATGATAGAACTGAGCATTACCTAACATTACGGTTCTCCAAACGGATTTTGTTCCGTAAAGTCAATGATGCCATCCGAACTTGCTTCAATACGAGCATTGTCAAATATGTCCTCAAACACATTATTCATGGTAGCGGCATCGGAAACAACACTGATTGTCCAGTTTGCGCTACTTGTATTACCCTTAACTATACCCGATGCAAAATTGCCTTGAATACGATAAACATCAACATACTGGCCTGGCAAATAGTCATAAACTAATGCTTGTGCTGTTGCAAATGCTAAGTTGGCACCTTGATATACTATTTCTTCATTTACGAATTTACCAGTGCCACCAGCAGAAAGTGAGAGTCTTGTTTTTGGATAGTAATCTCGTATGACAACATCGATTTCTTTTACACCAGTATTAATAATTTCACTGGAGAACACAAACTGTTTCATTTGCAATGCATACACATACACATTACCACCACGACCACGACCTAATGTGTAAAACATTGCTTGATTATTTTCACTTTCAACATTAGTGATTTCAAAGAATGAAGTCATCATAGGAACATAAATTAAATCGCCCTCACGTGGACGAGTATAACCATTTACTGTGTAACGGAATCGTAGTCGAGAAACAAGCATTGTTACTTCATCACGAATTTCTAAACCAAATTTAGATATGAAATCACCCTCACCATCCATTGCTGTGGTATTTTCAAGGTACATTTCAATTGGATGAGCAGTGCGGTATTCTTTGAGAGTATCTTCGCCAAATAAATAATCTACTTCATCACGGGTTGTACGTGGTAGATAATAAACATCCATACCATAAATTTTCAAGGCCTCAATAACCAAATCTTCAACGAGCAGTTGCTCAGAGGTTATCTGATTTGCAGGAAAGTTATTAAAATAGAAGTTGGTAGCCACAATTATCCAGTAAAAATTTCAGATGGCAATGAACCCATCATGTAGATTTCTTCTTCCATCTTTTCAATCTCTGCTACTGCTTCATCATAAATTACTTGGCCATCTAATGTGACACCACCTGGCATTTGAATACCAGAAAACTTTTTGAGGTTAGAACCCCACTGACGTTTGATCAATGCACAGGCATACTTCTTTAGAAACCTATCATTCCAAACATCCGTTACACCTTCAATTACCGCAGTTACATTTGTATAAGTCTGTGCTGGATTACCTTCCAACTCTAAAGACGTAGGGCTTGAAATTTTTCTTACTTGTTTTTGTTCAGTACCGATTGTAATAAAATCAAAATCAACAAGTTCTTGATCAAATTTTGTGCCTACACCGGTAACTGTATTAGAACCCGGAGCACACGATAAAGTACCTGTCAGTGTAATTGTTTCTGGTTCCAATGTACGATAGCATTCAATGATAACATAGTTACCTGGCTGAACGTCTCTTGTCCAATCAATGTCTAAGAATACTTTATTCTGGTGTCTATTGAACCGAAACTGTGGAGTACCAGAGAACAATAGATTCAATGTACGTAAGTGTTGCATGGTAATTTCATATGACACATACGATACCGATGTGAAGTCATAGAGATCATGCAGACGTAATTGGTAACGCAAATCGAACATATTGATTGATGCGTTAGACAAATCAAATGGCATAACACCAGTAACAAACTGTATCGCATCAGGAGCATAAATCCACTGTCGATCAATATCTTCAGCAGTGATAGCATGTTTCATAAACAATTTTTCTGTACCATCGTAATGATAGTCACCCCAAAAAGAGAGTGCTTCATCAATACGATCATTTACCTGATCATCATCAACATTAATTTCAATAACAGGAAAACCTAACTTACGTAGGCAGTATGTTTTGAATTGTGATCTTGTTGTTATTTTTGCCATTTGTTATTTTTTACATTCCTCTAAATAAAAAAGCATCGTCTGCCATTTTACCTTCTTGTAGTGGTTTGCAGACTTTATCAGTGTTGCACCAATAATATCCAGCGTCACATTGTTTTTTGAATTCGTTAGACATAAGTTTATTTATGTTTAGTCAATGATATAGCCAAATGTGTATGGTGCAGCCACTTGTGCTGCGTTTGGATCGAAGGTATATGTAATAATTAATACTCCAGTATTTCCTAAAGAAAATGTTCCGGTTCCTGGATTTCTACCACCGCCACCGCCTCCACCATATCCTAAACTTATTCCTCCAGTTCCAGTATTGTTTGCTCCACCGCCACCACCACCAGGACCAACTGGACCAACAATACCATCATAAGTATCAATATACCAAGCAGCGACATTATACATTGCGCCATCGCCTGCCCGCTGGGCAGCAGGTTGGCCAGTGAATGCGCCACCACCGCCACCGCCATTAGTTCCGTTTCCTGCTGCGGCTCCAGATGTACCACCAGCACCGCCAGGACCACCACCTGTTCCAGCATTACCACCAGCACCACCTGTAGCACCAGGAGAAGCAGTTGTACCGCCCGCTGATCCTGCGGTTCCTGGTGATGCTCCAGTCGCTGCACCTCCACCACCACCGCCAGCAAAACTTGGTGTTGTTGTTGGGTTGAAGGTACCTCCTCCAGAACCACCATCAAACCCGAATGCAGCACCACCGCCACCACCGCCTCTTCTTACTGTTGCAGAATTTGAGCCACTATATCCTAATCCACCATCACCGCCATTAGCAACTCTTTGTCCGATAGATGTTTTTACTGAAAATCTTCCAAAAGCAGTTTTTGCAGTAACAGAAAAATTGATACTTGCTGGAGATGTTGGTTCTCCCGTGTATCCAATTGTGGCATAAGTATTTGTACCACCAATATTATGACTTGGAGAATTTGCTACAGCATAAGTGATAAACGAACCAGTAGGAAAAATTGTTGTGTTTACTGTGTTAGCGTAACTTCCTCCACCACCACCATGAAATCTTGATGTAGAGGTACCAGGACTTAATGCAGTAAATCCTGCACTTCCTCCACCAACAGCATCAATTGTTACCCTAGTAGTTCCTGCTGGAAGAATTAAATATTGTTCTGATGTAACTGGACCTTTAATGACACGGGTTACGGTATTTGCGCTTGTTGGTTTTCTTCTGGTGTATGTGATTATAACTAAACCTTGACTACCAAAAGAACTTCCTCCACCACCATATGGATCTGCTGCGGGACCATAAGACGAAAGACCTGGACCTGAACCAGAACCACCAGATAAACCATAAGAAGTTTCAGTGATGTCAGTCCAAATATTTTCTACTGTTCCTTTACTACCAACTGCACCACCATCCCCTCCAGTGGCTCCTACTCTTTTTACTCCTGCTGTTGTTCCACTTGCATTTCCTCCACCATTTGCAGCACCACCTGCACCGGCAGATGATCCTGGAGAATTACCACCATTACCACCTCGACCAGCTGGACCAGCAGAACCACCACAACCGCCTAGATATACACCAGCTCCAAATGTTGGAGTCCCACTCTCTCCGCCATTCCATTTAACATCTCCTATACCATCATTTTCGTTTGTTGGTATAGCGCAAGGGTCGCATGGGCCTACTCCTGATGAATAGGTTACTGCTAGACATCCATTGGCTAAAGTTGTAGGTTCTGTAAATGATATTTTATTTACCCATGTGTCACCGCCTGCGGCACCGACCGCAATATATAATCTTGATCCTGGTATTACAGAAACATTGTTTGTTCTGGAATATGCTGAACCATAATTGGGAAAATTAAATCCTGTCCCACTCAAACATTCTATTTTAACGGAAGTGCAATCTTCGGGAACAATCCAACCACTGGTGATGGATGTTTTAAAAACTACATTTGCTGTGATTGCTGGCATATTTTATATTGTTTCTGGAATAATATTTTTTGGAAGTAGAGACTGTAGTTCTTCATATGTCACAAATCTATTCATATACCAAACATGTCCTTCAGGGATTAATTCTTTTCTCCAACCTTCAGGCAATTGATCATTTTCATCACATATAATATTGTTTTGAAATGTATTATTTTCGTCAAAAATAGCATAACTAGGCATAATTATTTCCTTTCAAATATATTAATAAAAACTGTACCATCTTCAAGAGATTCTATTTCATGCCACTCATCTTCTTTAAGTATAATTGGTGGATGATCCTTGTTCATTTCTTTATAGATGTTTTCTTTTCTTGTTACAGTTTTACCAGAAGTGGTAACTGTTAAATGTGAAACAGTATGTGAATGTTTTAGTAAACCCTCTCCAGTGTTAGCATGATATAAATTAAATGTCATATTTGCATATGAGAAGATATATTTTGGACCAACATTAATTATGTTTTTATTACTCTCAGGCATACTGACGCTCTTGTAATTGTAGAAATAGAAAAAACATTATATGATAACACATTTGATGCTGCTATTGATGCTTGTGGTGATAATGTGTAGTTATTTTTTGATGCTGAAGAAGTTATAGAAACAGGAACATCAAGGACAAGTTCTGCTCCTGCCGGTCTTGGTAATGTTGAACCCCATGTACTATACGTTTCATTAAATACATTCATTACTATAGTACCATTTTGATCGGTCAAAATAGTCCAAGAGACCACATTGCAATTAAATGGTACTTCAAGTGAACCACGAAGTCCTGTAGATATGGTCGAACCGCCACCATCTATAACAAAAACGATTTCTGATGTGTTTGCACGTGTAAACGCAGCATTGGCGGTGTTACGTGCAAATTGATCTGCACCACCGCCACCAGTATTTGCTTGATCGAATGCTGCATTCGCATGAATAAAGGCTGCATTAGCGGTGTTACGTGCAAATTGATCCGCACCACCGCCACCAGTATTTGCTTGATTGAATGCGGCGTTTGCATGAATAAATGCAGCATTGGCATATACACCAGCAGAGTTTGCAGCAGCAAAGGCACCATTGGCATAAATTGCTGCGGAGTTAGCAACATGACTTGGTGTATTTGCTTGTATAAACGCAGCATTGGCGGTGTTACGTGCAAATTGATCTGCACCACCGCCACCAGTATTTGCTTGATTGAATGCGGCGTTTGCATGAATAAATGCAGCAGTAATGGAATTATTTTGTGTTACATCAATAGCAGCAGAAGCGTTAGCAGCAGCAAAAGCACCATTCGCATATATCGCAGCAGAGTTTGCTACATGACTTGGTGTATTTGCTGCAATTGAAACATCGTTTGCAAAATTGAACGATGAGTTCGCATGAATAAATGCAGCATTCGCATATTGTCCAGTTGTGTTCTGTGACAAATAAGCGGCATTTGCATGAATAAATGCTGCAATAATAGAATTATTTTGCGTTACATTTACTGCTTCATTGTATGTAATGTATGAATTGGAATTTGCAAACGCCGCATTTGTATGAATATATGAACTATTGGCATGAATAAATGCGCCATTAGAAACAGTAAACGCAGCATTGGCATATTGACCTGTAGTATTCTGTGATTGGTATGCAGCATTGGCATGAATAAATGCTGAGTTGGCATACTGACCTGTGGTATTCTGTGATTGGTATGCGGCATTTGCTTGTATGAATGAAGCATTAGCATATACACCAGCAGAGTTTGCAGCAGTGAAAGCAGCATTAGCGGTGTTACGTGCAAATTGATCTGTACTACTGCCACCAGTATTTGCTTGATTGAATGCAGCATTGGCATGTAAGAATGCAGCATTAGCGGTGTTAAGTGATACAGTAATGTTATTATTCTGTGTTACATCAATAGCAGCAGAAGCATTAGCAGCAGCAAAGGCAGCATTTGCTGTTGTATATGCATTATTGGCATAGATGAATAAATCAACTGTACCATTTGATGCAAAAACATAGTTAGCAAAAATGGCGTTAGCACCAGAGATGCTGCCATTAGAACCTGTTATTGTTATTGTATTAGATGTTAAGTTACCAACGACAGTAACATTACCAGAAATTGTACCGCCATTATTTGCATCTAACGAGTTATTAGCACGAACAAATGCGGCATTGGCATACTGACCTGTTGTATTCTGTGATTGGTATGCAGCGTTTGCGTGAATAAACGCTGCATTTGCTTGGATGAATCCAGAGTTTGCTTGTGCATATGCAGCATTTGAATATGCGTATGGCGCAGCCGCTGTTATCTGTATCGTTGAATCTGGAAATACTAAACTTCCTCCAGATGATAGTGTTACATTATCAGCATTAATATATTGACTATATGAAATAGCATTTAATGATGTGCCAGATAATGTAGAATTTGGTTTATCATAAACAGAATGAAGAATGGAATAAAATCCACCTAAATTTACTCTTGCTACACTAGTTAAAGCAGGTATTAATATCTGACTGTTATTTAATGTTAATACTGACCCAACACTTTGAGTTATAGCATTAGATGAATTAGTGGCCGAATAAACAATCGTATCAGCAATCTGTAATGTTCCTGCTGTCAGAGTGATTGGACCCATCGTAATTACTGCTTTAGCCAAGACTCCAGCAGAAACATTATTTACAGTAAGAGTACCATAGTTACCTCCAATCAAAATTGTGTTACCAGCACCAGTAACACTTAATGTTGCAGAAGATAAATCGCAACCCCTAAGAACGGTGTATGCAGATGATGTTTTTGTTACTGCTGTAGTTACAGTACAACCAATTAAATCTACTGTTCCGTTTGCTGCTGTGGCACTAATAACAAGATTGGTCATCTTCAGACCGTCAACGGTACAACCTGTTGCAAGAGTTAAAGTGCCAGAAAGCGTTGTAGATTTACCTACTAGTTCATGTGATGCTAATACGGTAAATTGTGTATCAATGGTCACATTTTCGGCATAATCACCTGGATGTAAAATGATTGTTTTTCTTTGACCAACAGCAGTAGTTTCAAATGCAAGAGCCAATAATTCTTTTGCTCTGGCAATTGTTTTTACTGGATCACCAATTGTACCTTTACCACTATCATTAAATGCAACAGGACTAACATGAATCTCAGAACTATATCCTGTTATGTAAGGATTAGAAGCATTAGGCGTACTAGAATATGAAAATTCTCTTGAAACAGGATTATATTCTACAAGATACTTTGTCGCATATGCTGACGTATTTCCATTTGCGGGAATAGATGTAAATAAATTTCCACTAACAGATATGTTTCCAGTAACAGTAAGATTCTGTGTGACTGTTACATTACCTGTGACTATTCCACCAACGTTTGCATCTAATGAGTTGTTGGCACGAATATGTGCAGCAGCAATTGAATTGTTTTGTGTAAGATTAACTGCTATCGCACCGTTGGCGGTATCAAATGCGGCATTAGCATGGTTGCGAACATAGGTATCAGTCGCATTGTTAGCAGCAAAGAATGCAGCATTTGCGTGAGTGAATGCAGCAGCAATTGAATTGTTTTGTGTAAGATTAACTGCTATCGCACCGTTGGTAGCAGCAAAAGCAGCATTAGCGGTGTTACGTGCAAATTGATCTGCACCGCCACCAGTATTTGCTTGATTGAATGCAGCATTCGCATGATTATAAGCAGCACCTAATTGAATAACATATTTGTAACCTCCAATCTCAATAGAACCATTACTACCGGGCGCACCAATATACAGTGTATTACTTGAATACGAATATGCAGGTTCAGCAACATTTAATATACTAGGTACATTATTTACTAATGAACGTTTTATCTGGATGAGTGTATTAGCCATTTATAATTCTTAGAAAAATCCACCAACTATATTTGTAACCGATGCTGTTAAGTTCGCTATAGGTTTAGTTTCATATCTATTATTTGCAGCACTAAAGATGATTGTATAACCATCTTCTAAACCTTCCGTCGATACATCATTGATTTCAGCAAATGATACATTAGGCTTAGGACGATAATTGGGTGATGTTATTGTTGTTCTATTGGGTTGCGATATTACAACCTTACCGATATCTGCCATTTCTTACCTCGTAACTGATGGTAATACAACTGCTGTGCCTTCTACTACACGGGTCACAGAATTATCTACGGAATTACGAATAGTTAAATCATAGACATACCGACCTGAAGTAAGATTAGCAGTATTTGCTGCGGTCATTGAAAGAGTAATCTCACCATTGGCATTACCAGTAATGGTAGCCAACATAGTATTTGCAGATGAGGAATAATAAGACTTGCGTAACTGAGAAGATGCGGAGTAAGTGGTTAAATTTACAGCATCACCTTGATTGTCATTGACAGAAACAGTTGAAACTAAATTCGCACCTTGTTCTATTGTAAGTTCTACATAAGCAGCCAAGATTTTCTCCTTTTATTGATGTATTTAGTCAATCTTATACCGCTAATAAAAAACCCCACCGTAGTGGGGTTTTGAGAAGTAAGTATAGGATATATTACACTCGAACCCAATTACCAAGTTCTTCGTCCCAATCATAATATACTCGTTCATCAGGATTCATTGAATCCTCATTAGAATCTGATGGCCTAGGTATTGGTGCCTCATAATGTAATCTTGTGGTATTTAAAACCCACGATGGATATGGTTTTGGGGGTATAAAAGCATCATATTGCTCATTATATGTATACCCTTGTCCAGCATAACGAACACGAAAATTAGAGTTATATGAGGTTTGTTTCCATCTACTTCCAAACAAATTCTCACAAAAGGCAATTCCGAGTGCTTCTTGCTCGTTACCATTTTCATCAAGTAGTTCGTTATTATGAACAACAATTATTCTTAATACCGTATTGTTTTTATCCAATTCAGCAAAATGTGCCATGTTTCAAATGCTCTTTCTTTAGTTATTAATATCTATTTATAAACATAAACTAACTTATTTCTTCAAACAAATCTTTAGACTACAAACTTGAGTGTGCCTGATGAATTAAACCTGAAATATCTATAATTAGCATCTTCGGTGTATATACCTGTTGTTGCAGCATTCGTGTATATATTTGGAATACGGATAACAATAACTCCTCCACTTCCATTACCAGCAGAAAAAGAAATTCCACCAAAAAACCCACCAGCACCACCACCACCCGAGCCTGTGTTTGGTGTTCCATTAGTCGCTTGAGTGTGATTGAGATAAGGACCAAATCCACCATTACCACCGATACTGGAACCACCAGAACCAATTGTTCCTGCAGGATAGGGTGCTGGTGCATCGGGTGAAAAACCAAACGCACCACCACCACCGCCACCAGCAAAGAATGTTGGTGTACCTGATATTGATGTTGATAGACCAGCACCACCTGCTCCACCATTAACTGAAGCATTAGGTGGAGACGCACCCGCACCGCCAGCACCACCGCCACCACCGCCACCTGCAGCACCAGCATTTGGATTACCTGTTCTCGATGCGCCGCCATTATTACCTTCGGATGGGGAATAATTTCCAATATTTCCTAATCCACCAAATTGATTGGTAGCACCATTACCGCAGCCAGCGCCGCCACCAGAACCACCAGACCTTCCAACAGTAAACGCACCACCACCACCACCAGATGAAAATAATGCGGAAAATGATGATGTGGGCACTGATGAAAATATTCCAGTATTTGAACCATTGCTACCTGCTGCTCCAGCACCAGATGGGCCACCAGCGCCACCACCACCGATCTCAATATTATAAACTTCGTCAAGCGTTATGGTTAATCCTGTTCCAGTTCTATAACCGCCAGCACCACCACCACCGCAACCAGTACCGTCAAAAGCGTTTCGATTTGATCCACCGCCACCGCCACCACCAACAATCAAATAATCGACAAAGGCGGCATTTAAAAGTTTTGGCCCAACACTTCTTCCTATTCCATATGATGAAGCACTGGCATTTCCTAATGAACCAATAATAGGCATTTTATCCTAGAGCAAAAAGTGTGTTTGATGCAAACACCGCATAAGTATTTGCAGCAGTTTTCAATACAGTGTAACCGTAAATATTTGTCTCTTGATTTGTGAGAGACTGAAAATTTGGTTTTGTATTAGCGATATAAACAATAGAATTAGGTCCAGCACCACCAGCACCGCTAGTAATCAGGGTACCATCAATAAAAAGGTTAGCAGTATGTCTTGTTAGTCCATGTTTCACAATCATTGCAACAGTTACAGATTGACCTGTTGTAGTTACTGAATCAAAAGTGTTTCGTGTGTTAGCACGAAGATTAAACGTCATATTTGCTGTACTGTTTGCATTGAAATAGTAAACAACATTATTTGCAATATCAATGTCTATACGTCCATTTGGTACAATAGAATTTATATTTGCAGACTCTAATGCACGGGTTAATGAAATAGAAAGATTGGAAGCAAGAACGTTTGAAGTAACACTACCACTAGAAAAATTATTAACAGAAATTGCATTTATGCCAATAAGGTTGCCAGTAATTTGACCTGCAACAATGTTATTACCTCGAACAGTATTGGCACCAAGTTTTGCACCAGTAACCGAACCATCAGAAGGTACAGATGTTGCTGAACCGTTACCCATATGATGAATGACGATGTTGTTTGTACCTGATGCAGGTGCTGTGGTGAATGTAATAAAATCACCGTTGAGTGTATAATCAACACCTGGAGTTTTATAGACACCTGAAATGAACACGGCAATAGATGCCACAGAAGCAGGCGCACGAACTAATTGTCCAAACACTGTTGCAGAACCTGTGCCACTAAACGTGTCTATAATGAACGGTACTGATGTTACTTGATTGCCAATGTATGCCATTTATTTTCCTATTATTCGTGTATCGGTCTTACTGGTGGTTCATCAAGAGGTTTTGGAAAATCTTCATTCGTTTTTTTAATCGAGTTATAAAACTTTGTTCCTTTTCCTGGAATTTCACGAGAATCCATAGCATCCCATAAATCATTAATTAATACAACAATATCTGGATAATTGCTTGCACGATCTAAAAAATATTGCCAGTGCTTAACAAATTCATTTTGATATTCTAATTCTTTTAAAATTTGATTTTTTGTTGGTGGAGTTGATCCTGAAGAATCTTCCCAACGAGTGAATTCAAAATGTCCACCCTGCGCCACCAAATCATATTTTGCCGTCGGCCGTAATGCTTTAATTGCAGTATCTATTCCACATACAAGTTTGTTATTACTACCAAGTAAATATTGTGCATAAGAAATTTGCTCATTATTCATTCAATTACTCCTATAAAAAAATTACTTCTCAGTATTTATGATAAAAAATTAAACTATTTCTATCAGCACCATAGGCTTTCAGTGAGTTTGCAATTGATCCTCTAATTGGCATTATTGTTCAGGTCCAAATCCATTGTTGATTGCGCTCATACCTTGTCCGTTTGCTTGACCGTATAAAGTGTTAGCAGCAAATACTGTATATCGTGAATCCGCTATTTTTATAATAGAAATATTGTATGCATCATATGTCATTGCTTGTGATGCAGAAGAAAAATACAAAGGTTGTGTATTGCCTGCCCAATATGCGGTTTGTAACACACCATCAATGTGAATATTTGCACGATAACGTGTTGAACCTAGTTTGAGCAGAACTGATGTTGAAACTGATTGACCGATTTTTAACATTTCATTCAATGTGTGCGTACTATTCGCAATCATGTTAAAAGTGATATTGCTAGTAGCATTTGCAATTGTGTGGTATACTGCACTGTTTGCTAAATGTAGAGTATAATTTCCACTAATTCCAGTAGTAATAACATTGATTGTTTCGACAACAAGTGCGGTTGAAATTGTCAGATTTGATGCAAAGTTGTTACCAGTAATGGCTCCAAGGCCAATTAAATTTCCTGTAATACTCTGAACTACCATATTATTCGTTGCAATAATACCATCAGCAAGTTTATCACCAGTAATTGCATTTGGGGATATCTTTGAATTTATTACTGCATTTGGGGCCATAGCAGTCGATGTTACAGAGTTTGCTAATATTTGTGATGCTGAAATCTGATTAAATGCAATCGTTGTGCCTGTACGGTAAATCACAACTACATTGTTTGTTCCTAATCCTGGAGGTGTTGTAAATGTCAACACACCATTAGTAACGGCATACGCATCATTTGGAGTTTGTTGTACACCACCAACAACAACTTCAAGATAGTTCGGATCATCAATATCTCTTGTTAGTGTGAATGTGGTACAAGCACCAGAACCGTTGAACTTTTCAACGCCAAGTGTAAAAGTATTTAATTCAGGTGAATTGCCAAGATAGGACATTAGATGATCTCCAGAATCGAAGTGATAACATCAGCAGAAGATGCTACAGAAGTATTTACCTGTAGATAGTCGCCCGCTTCTAATACCAATTTCTGATCTCCACCAATAGGAACTAATGAACCGCCAGGAGCAATTGTTGCATCTTTAACTAAAAACACGTTGCCAGTAATTGTTCCACCACTTATAATAACACTAGCAGTGATAGGTGTGGTGATCATATTAGCAATCGACATGCCAATAATTGTTGCTGAAACACCTGCACCAGCAACATAAGCATTCTGTGCTGAAACTCCAGCAGCCTTGAGAGTGCTATTCTTAAACGTATTAGCCATTAAATCCTCTGTTTTGTAAAATTATTTATTAACCAAGTACAATTGAGAATGCGATACTCGCATCAATCGCAGCAGTAATCGTACTATAAATTGCATTGTTTGGTGCGCCAGTAAAAGTACCAGTAACCGCTAGATTACCTGAGAACAAATCACCCGAAACATTTGCGATAATAACATTCGCAGCATTTGCGTATAGTTGATTTATGTCACCACTATTACGAACATTTAAACTAGCATTTACACCACTAATATCAATCTGACTGTTAGCAATAAATGGAAATGTATTTACGCCATCAGTCAGATTGTTAGCAACTGCCACCAAATATGAAGTGGTTGTTATCCACTCCGAAAAGGTGTTCGATGTATTTAATTGATTAATTGCCATTTGGTGCTTTCATCTGTACAAGTTCACGGAGCATACCTTTGATGTCCGTGATATCTTCTTCTAGTTTATTTACTTTGTTTTTCATTTCTTCCTGTTCAGCCAATCTTTGTTTTGCTAACTGACGCTGCGCTAAATAATTTTCAAGACCTGCACGATCAGTATTTAGAATTGCTCTATTGGTCGTATCACGAACCAGATGCTTTTCTTCCTCTATACGAACAAACATTTATTCTCCTTATAGGCCGTCAGGTAAAGCAATGATACGCAAATCTTTGATTTTAGGAACATCAACTGTGCTCTCACCAGCCATTACCACTTTAACTGCAAATGTGGCAAAGTCTGTAAAAGTCTGTGTGCCAGCAGCGTTTGTATATACGATTTGATTCGATACAACACCAGCAGTTCCTGGCGCAAAAGTTAATTCACGGTAATCATTTTCGTCTGAAGAAACAAAATTATTATTATTGATTAAAGTCAACAAGTTAAAATTTTTATCTTCAAAAGGTTCATTATCGCCTGGTGACAAAAACTTCCCATATACATTTATGCTAGACAGTGCAGGTTGATATGCAAGTAAATAAACACGAAGATCGCCTGAAATAAATCCTGATGCTAACTGAACTTTACGAGTTAAATAACGAATATTTGCGGGTCCACCTTCTTTTTTATCTTCACCAGTAATAGTAATAGACGCACCGTTTGCTGAAGTTCCTACAGTAAGACCACCAGAATATGGTGACCCACCAGAAACTGATGTGCATAAAGATGCGAATAAATTGATTGTTGGCGAAGTTGTGTATCCAGAACCTGAAGAAACTATCCAAGCACGACTCAATCGACCACCAACAACGTTTGCACTTGCCGTTGCTCCTGAACCACCACCACCAGATAAACTTAATGAATAGATACCATCTTGCATGTTCTGTCCAACATTTGCTACAACGATATCAGAATTTGAAAGTCCTAAATTGTTAATCTTATTTTCGATTGCTAAAAGATTCAGACGAGTAATATCAATCATTGGAGAAATATCGGGATTACTACTTTGTAGTGTAGTTCTTAAAATAAATGTGGCGTTACCAGATATCGTACTTAGAACACGGCGACCGAATCCATCTACCATTTTATAATCGCTGTTGGGCACAACAGGTAAAAATCCATGTGCTGTTCCAGTTCCATCTTGTTGTGAAACAAATTCATAATTGATTGAAGTATTCGACAATACAACATCAGTTGACATAACCTGCATCAAATCATATACAGCATTTGCATTTCTGTACGATATATCAGTTTCAAAATGAGCAAAGCCAAGACTACCAGAAAATACTTTTTTCTGGAGACTAAACATCATGTCAATATTTTGATCTGCTGACCAAGTTGATCCATTCTGAGACTCAAAGAAAGATCCTGTATATGCTTGTTTTGAAATTTTTGTGGAAGATGCTAAGTTGATTTGATCCTTTTCGGCAACAAATGTCTCATATCCGATACTATTGGATAATAGAACTATACAATGTTCGCCGGGCAACAAATAGACTGGCACATCAAACTTAAATTCGGTATACTTATTTGGATCTTCAATATTTGGAATCGTGGACGTTTTTACTTTATCTGGAGTCAACACGACATCAGCATACGGATATACTGTAGAAGAAGATGGATATCCATTAATCACTGGGCGAACCTGTAGTTGAACTGGAGCAGATACATCTTTAGTTTTAAAACAAACACGAACACTTGACAACATAATACCCTGTGGGAATTGATCTGAGTTGATCAAGAATGTTTCTGCAAGCGGGTCATGATATCTAATTGAAGTTTGTGAAGCACTACGAATTGATGATGAGGTCGATGTTCTACTTTCAGACACTTCACTTCTTACCACACCAGGAACGAACACTGAAACGGATGTTTCCTGTTTAGTTTGAATTAATCCTTGTGAGAAGAATGAAGCATCACCATTTGTTGTTGAACGTTCAACTGTACCTGAAGAGTCATCTATCAAGCGGAAAAGTTTTTCACCTGTACGGAAAGTATCCGTAGGAGCGGAGAATATACCTGCAGTAGCACCTTCTTCCGATGACGTTAATGTTCCAATAGAATATGATGATGTTCCATCGGGTGTCGTTGTCCATGTGCCAGTAATTGACACAGTGCGGGTTGAGGGAGCATAACCAGAAATAACTGCCGATGTTCCAGAACCAGTACCACCAATAATACGAATTGTTTGTCCAACATAGTCGGAAGTATTTGATGCACCACCAGCATGAAAATCTAACACTATTGTGGAAGCAGTTGCACTGATCGCCTCACCTGAATAGTGATCCCATGTTGAGGTAATGTTAGTTTCACCAGAAATTGCACCAACCACACGAATACCACTTGTAGCAGTTAACCATGAACCATATGCTGAACTAGGAATAATATTGGTAAAGAATGCATGATTATTTGCAGACAATACTACCACACCCGAACCCATTAACGAACCTGTAGCAACATCATAGAATGCTACATCTTCAGGATCACTAATTGTAGTTTGATAATCGAGATTATTGTTAGCAAATTTGATCATGTTTGCACGATAAACATATTTGTCAACATTAACATTATCAAAGAATGCGTACAAAGTTGTTGATGGTTTAAATCCAGAACCAACAGCAAGAATGTTGATATTACGCATGAACTGTACAATCGTCACATCAACAACACGGTCACCTAACGATTTGGTAAGTTGTTGTGGTACAATTTGCGACAAAATTCCTGTACGAGTTTCATTTATCGTTCTAGTTTCTAGGAAATCTTGTGTTGTAGTTGTAGTAGTTGCTACCCTTAATCCCACTCTGGAAGATGATGCTGTTGTTCTTGTGCCACCAATTGCTGTAGAATCTACACCTGTCCATGTTGTTTGCCAAGAACCCCAAGATGTACTTTGTATTGATGACCATGCATCACGTGCAGCATCACCACCAGTCAAATCAATATTTTGTGCTTCAATTCTAGTATCCGATGTCCAAACATCCGACGGAGGATCAAGTTTGACTGAACCAACATAATTGATAACGTCAAATGGATTAACATTAACAGATTTTGATGCTAGATTCTGTGTAAGAAATGTTTGATTTGTTGCACTCAGCGTTAATAGTGGACCATTATATTCGATACCAGTGTCGAAAGAACTACTATTGGAAAATATTTTTGCTGAAGTTAGATTATAAGAACCTCGACAAAGATTATTAACTACATCAATAGAAGCATTGAAGTCACGGGCAGTAAAATTTGCCACTGTTTTATCAATGAATGAATCCACCATTACGCCATTTTTATATCGTGGTAGGCCAGTAGAATCTAATGTTGTTAAATCTTGTTTATTAACTGTTGCTTGTTCTAACAATGAAAGAGATGTATAATATTCCAGATTTTCAATACGTTTTTCTAACGCACCAATATCTTTCATTGTATAACGTTTGTTCTTAAATGTTTGAATACTTGTTGATGATGCAAAGCCAAGATAAGCAGGATAACTTAAAACATATAAACTCATCGCTTCATCTGGTTGTACAGGCGCAACAGGAGTTCTTGAGGGAACACCTTGAATAACCTCAAACGTACCTATTTTATTCAAAACAACCCTATCTATACGAGGCAGATAATAACTATAATCAGTAATAATTGCACTACCCACTAATGGGAATTTAGGACCAGCACCCGCTTCTTCAACATCAAACACAGAGTTGTTTGCTGAAAATGCATCTGTAGCATCTCTGCGAACAGCACGGAAATCGAGGTAATCTCCCAATGCATATGAAACACCTTGTTCTGTAGAGAATAAAGGAATATTTTCATATGCTAAATTACCTGGGCCTAAACGTGTGTATGAATCAACATCAAAATAACCAGAACCAGATGATTTGAAACGATTGTAACGAATCAATAATGGACCAGTTGGTGGTGTTTGACCCGACTTCAAACGAATTGAGCCATGATCATAAAAAGAATCTTTTTGTCCAGTAGAAAGAACATAGCGTGAAGTTACATTATATACTGACGATGCGGATTTATCTAATGCATTGTAGTTCGCTGTACTGATTGTTTGACCTTGGAAGTCAAAAATAGCATTGATAGAATGTACATCAGAAACAAACAATGATTGTGGAACACTAGGTGTTCTTACCAAAATTGTGTTGCTGGTAATTGCTGTTTGACCATCAAGTGCTGCAACATAAACCGAAGTATTACCAGCACCAAAAATATTATTCGTGCCACCTACAGCAGGATCAACTAAAACAACATTCGCTGAAATAAATGTTTTAGTTTTCGATGTTGGATTTGAACTGCTAATTGCAGCATAAACGTTTGCTGTTATACTAGCACCGGGAGTACCAAGATCAATTTGACGAGTTGATGTACTTACACTCACAATGCCTGTTGCGGGAACAATTGAACCTGTAGGATATGTGGCATTGCCAGATGTCACAACAATCATATAATTTTCTTGTAATGCAGTTGTGGTTGATGCAGGTATTAAAGATTCACCTATACCAACGGACAACGATGTAGATAGTCCAGCGGCACTAAAAGAAATACCTTGATACAATCTCGAATAAGAATAACTAAAATCAACAATCGTATTTTGTGCAACATCATCTTCACCAACTTTAAATAGTAGGGGTTCAGATTCAGTTTCAGAAATAAATACCGGATAGTGTATTACGCCGCCAGAAGTTGTTACTTGACGTTTAGAATATGGATGAACGTTTGCAGTTGCCTTTCTTGTTGTACCATCAAAAACTGCAAATGATTCTGCTTGACCAATATCGAAGTCAATTATAAATTTACTATTCGATGGAAAAAATGGAGTGGTCGCTAAATTATATGCTCCACTATTTGAACCGATAGGTTGTGAGAACGCACGATCAACTGTTACATTACGAGTTGATCCTTCATAGAATTTGATAGTTCTTGCAGTATCGAATGAACCATTACCACCAACCATACGAATTCTTGCGCCAACATAACAATCATTATTGCCAGAAAAGCCAGTAGGTAAAGTAAAAGTTGTTGTATTACCAGCAGCATTAATGAAGTAACCATTAGCACCAGTGGGATCAGTCAGATTGATAATTGAACGAGTATTTACATCAGATATAAATGTTTTATAGATGTACGTGTTAGAATCTAATGTATTTGCGGATGCATCAAACTTAATTGTTTTAATTTTTGCAGTGCCAATTTTAAGATTGGCAAGGAAAGAAGTATTACCTGCATAGTTTACTAACTGACCAGCGTCTACGCAAAAGATATCAACGTTGGCAATTTGATTTGTGGCAAAAGTACCAAAAAACGAATTTGCATAAACAAAATGACCATAATCAGCACTGATACGCTGATTGTTTACATTGATTACGGTTCTTGGTTTTGGAATAACAATAGTTGTTGGTGCTATAGTGCCAAACTCATATCCTTTAACATATGCTTTACCAGGGCTCAGTGTAACATTTGCAAATGCTGTATTTGATGAATTATCTGTCATTACAATGTCAAAAGGCCTTACAATATAATCTCCAGATTCATCAAACGTGCGGCGAGCCAATTCATCACCAAGAGGTCCATAAATTGGAGTTTGAATAACTCTCTTTTGAAGCCCATCTTGAAACTCAGACAATTGAATGAACTGTGAAAGGTCTGTGCTATTAATAGCACGTGTTGACAAGGTCAAAGTAATTTTATAACGGTCCGCACCAGGTGCTTGAAAATTAGATGCTGATTGTGCGGGATCAAGTAGTGAGGTATCTTGAGTATAGTCAACAATATCTTCCGTTACTTCAAAACCTATTAACGCTGTTGAATTTGCACGATCATATTTGGAAATAGCAACCGATTGAGGTTGATTTTTTACAAAGAAACCTTCATAGTAAAAAACGCCAGTGTTAATTGAGAATGTTTTCGAATTACCAGTTGGATTACTCGATGCAGTATTCGCATAATAATTAATGGCATTTGTTGTCGTATTTGCCGTAATAATAGTTTCGCTGGCAGTAAAATCGCCACCATACATCGAATTAATAATGAGAGTTATTGGTTCATTAGCGGCGGGGTCTGAGTCATATGCTCTCAGAACATATGCTTTTTTTGTTCCTGTTAAATCAGTAATGTATTGTTTATCAAAATTAGCAGCAGTAATATCATTACCAGAATATGTTGAAGTCAGGTTAACATATGCAGTATTTTGAATTGTTATTTGACCGCCAGTTACAATTGAACCGGATTGAAATATGTGGTCGCCAAATTTTTTGATTTGGTTTTGTAGTATTGTTTGAGATTGAGTTAATTCACGGGACTGTACAGCGTATCCTGGTTTGAACAGAATACGATTAAAATCTTTATTATCATCAAAATCATCATAGTACGGATCAACATTAAAATTTGTGTTTAGTGCCATTTATTAACCTTTAGAATCTAACAATAAGTCTGATGTTTTCTGCTTGACCATCTGCTCTAGTGGTCTTGACTGCATTTTCTGTATAAAGAATATCGCCCGAGTATGGTTGAAATTCTGGTGATCCTAAACCAACAACCAAACGACTTGTGCCTGATGTTGCTCCAACTAATGAAAAACCTGTTAAAAACGAACCTTTTACATTAGTTAATTTAATTATGCTTGAAGTTTGATCAACAACAAATCCATATGCACTTGCAGTTGCTGGAGATGTTCCTTGATAAACAAATTCATCTAATGAATATGGGGGCGTAGTACCCTCAACCGAAATGTCTGTAGTAAATGCTACAACCGAGTTAGCATTTGCTTGAGATACTACTGCCGCACTTCCATATTTATGAGGATCTACAAAGACACCGTATTGTCTAAATGTGGTATTTGCAGATATCTTTCCATTTTCTGACGAATCAATTTCACCAATTTTTACTGCAACCATAACATTGTTTGCACCAAGTTCTTTTGCTGAATTTTGTGCATGACCATATTTTGGACCAAGAATGCAACGAAGAGTGGCATTGGACCCTGTGCCGTAAACGAAAGCATTAGCACGTGAGTATCCAATTCCAATTGTTGAAACTGTTACTTTTGTCACATAGCCAGCAGCATTCACAACAGGAGTTGCTGTTATACTTGTGCCATCACCATCAACATAAATTCTAGTTGCCAATGATAATTGATTTGCCGTTGTACCACCACCACCTGCGGAAGTTGTTGTCGTGGATAGTGTGATTCTATTGTTAGGAACATCAATCGAAGAGATATGTGTGGCTGGCGCAATACCAACTCCTGTTATGGACATGTTTGCTGCCACGTTGGTTGTATTTGCCAGAGTCAATATTGTACAACCTGCAGTAAACAATAACGTGACTGATACATTATTCTCGTAATAATTAGAACCAGAATTTGTTACAACAATTGTAGAAAGTTCACCATCAACAACACCAATTGGACTAACGCTATAATCAAGTTGCGCTGTGGAGGTGGGTACAGGAATCCATGTATTCGTCAAGAATTTATTTGATGGTTTCACGTTGAACATATACTTCCAAATATAACCATCGGATGTTGCGATGTTACCGTTTGAAGATGTATAGTCGCCAGATGGTTCTACTGTAGAATTTGCGGAAGCATTATTCGATAAACACTTATAAACATCTCTTCTTGAAGTCATTACATACATCGGTTTAACATTCAATGAGGTATTGCCTGTCAGTAATTCATCAAAGGAAACAACATCATCATATTGTTTATACTTTGTACTTGATGTCCAACCGACTCTCGGAATAACAAACTCAACATCATTACCAGTAATTTTTTTGGCAGCAATCATGTTGTCCCAAGAATTTTTCTCATCAGCAATAGAATCTATGATTGCTGATGGAATATTCTCATTTGTGTAAGGCAAATGGTTACCAAGAAATACATAACCGACAGTAGGTGATGGTTCATAGAAAGATTCTTTGAACTGTGATGCCGCAATATATGCTATTTTTTTAGAGGTTGCTGAAGTCATAACTGTATTTATTTGTTATTTCCATATAATCATTTCCTGACCATTAGCGGTCTGGCTAAATGTT
>Ga0181358_1000169_pt1 | contig 28760 bp, 44 predicted proteins | sample Fa13VDMM110SD_FD_130096 | JGI IMG/M metagenome (GOLD analysis project Ga0181358, IMG submission 130096) | Freshwater viral communities from Lake Michigan, USA - Fa13.VD.MM110.S.D | ecosystem: Environmental > Aquatic > Freshwater > Lake | place: USA: Michigan | collected 2013-09-24 | reverse complement strand
AGTGGTAGTAGTAGTGGTAGTGGTGGTTGGTTCTACCGTGGTTGTAGTGGTTGTTGTGGTGGTTGGCGCAAGCGTGGTGGTAGTGGTTGTAGTTGTTGTTGTAGGAGCAGCCGTTGTAGTAGTAGTAGTAGTAGTAGTGGTAGTAGTAGTGGTAGTGGTGGTTGGTTCTACCGTGGTTGTAGTGGTTGTAGTGCTAGTAGTGGTTGTAGTGGTTGGCGCAAGCGTGGTGGTTGTGGTGGTTGTTGGTGCTGCCGTTGTGGTAGTACCAGAAGTATATACTAAAGAACTACCAACATACGCTGTTGATATTTGCGTATTACCAAGATATAATCCGGTAATGTCAGTAGCTCCAATTTTTATAGACATACTACTACTTTATAAGATATAGTGTTTTGGGGTCTTTTGTGCCTAAGCTATTATAATCAGATGAGCTTAAAGATACAATGTTATACACGCCAGAAGCGTTTGTAATTCCACTTATATTACTAATTACAGTATTTGGTAGATTTGTCCATGATGTTGAATTATCACCAATCTTTATAATCTTAGTGTCTGTAGCAAAAGATGGTTCGCCAGACCCTAAAATTGTATTTTTAGCTACGAACTGTGATTCTGTACCTTGTTTTAATTGTATGTTTGGTTTTTTAGTAGCCATATTTTATCCTTATGGTGCTAACGTTGGAGTAGTTCAAGTAATATTTATTATACCAGCCATACTGGAATGATATTCACAATTATAGTATAGGGTACTTGGTGCATTTCCCGCAACGATAAATGTTAAAGTACCATTAGCAGTACCGTTGTTTGTGATTCCTGTAGCATAAGTGTTTGCTTGTCCAGTAGTCTGAGTTGTTTTAATCCAGAAAGGATGACCAGCAGCATTAATATTAAAGGTATATGTTGTACCTCTTATAAGATTTAGTGTTGGATTATTAGATCCATTAATTACATACGAACCAGTACCACTATTAGTAACACTAAATACTGTGGGGGCCGCTGTGGTTGTAGTACTAGTAGTCGTTGGTGCTGCTGTCGTTGTTGTGCTTGTAGTCGTTGGTGCTACTGTGGTTGTAGTGCTAGTAGTGGTTGTTGCTACTGCGGTTGTTGTGCTTGTAGTCGTTGGTGCTACTGTGGTAGTTGGTGCTACTGTGGTTGTTGCTACTGCGGTTGTTGTGCTTGTGGTCGTTGGTGCTACCGTGGTAGTTGGTGCTACTGTGGTTGTAGTGCTAGTAGTGGTTGTTGCTACTGCGGTTTCATCGGTATTAACTATAAATTCTGAAGGTGATCCATATGTATTAAAATATCCAAATGAAACACGGAATTTTCTAGATTCGTTTTTATCTCTACCAAATGGAAGACCCGGACCCGTTCTGGGTATTGGAAGACTACCATTCATAACGGTTGAATTCCATTTATATATTAGTATTGAATTTGACACCCATCTATAAACAGCCCAGCCCCTAGTATAAGAACATGAACAAGTTGGACAAGTTTTTCTAAATCCAATTTCGCACGTTGGATTACTAATTGGAAATTCTGTCCATTGATTATTGTATGTATTAAAATATTCTACTTTAACACTAGTTGGAGTAAAGGTTGGTGGAATATAAGATATAGTTGATATATCCCAATTTGTAGATGTACCATGATATTGACTCCAAACTGAACTGGATAATACTGGAGGTGGGCCTAAAGTAGTTACCGTAGCAGTAGTCGTAGTGGTTGTAGTATTTGGTGGGATTGGAGTAGTGGTTGGGGCGGCGGTTGTAGCTGCTGCGGTTGTTGTTGTTGTTGAAGCACTAACGCCTTGTGGTGATGTGCCTATTCTCCAATATTTTTTTCCACCAACAGTAATATTTAATGGTAAAGTTGAAGCAACTTCTGGATCTGGTAATACTACTGATTGAGTTATATATTGCCAAGTCGATGGATTAGAAAAATTAAGATTTCCATTCCATTGAGATACGTTTAATGTTTGTGCCACTCTATCTATTCTACAAAACCAACCAGCCGTACTTCCTGCGTCAAGTGTTCCTAAAAACACTAAACCGACTATCTTTCTTACACCACCGGGAAGTTCTGCTATAACAGCACTTCCAGAATCTCCACCGACTGAAGCGCCATCGGAACCATCTGCATATGCAAATTTGACAAGATCATTATAATATACAATTTTTCTTTGTCCACCCCGCCAAAAATCATAATCTCCATAAAGTGAAGGAGATAATTCTTCAATATAGTTTTTATCATAAAGAAGGCATCTTTCTTCAGCAATATATGAAGTAGAATTTAATTCTGTAGCAATTATTCCGCAGTTTACATTTTTTGCCCCAGTAGTTCTTGAGCTAATTGCTAATGGACAATTATTAGAAATTAAACTATTTATTTCAGAAGTTGTAGCAAATGGAAGCGGTCCTGTTTCGTTAAATCCAAGTATATTAAAAGATGCAGATGTTGCTTTACCAGTATCTATGCTAATTACTGATACATCAATATAATTTCTAATGCTATTAAAATACGTATCGTTAAAATTCATTGGCGAATATCTTTTAACAGTTCCAATTTTATTTATTAATTGATTGGACGGTATTGATGTTGATAATCCGTTATATGGTTCATATAATGCTGGCTGGATAATTGGATCCCCAGAAGAATTAAAGTTGTATATGGATAATTGATCTTCTGGTTCAACGTAACATTCGCAGACTACGTGCGCATTACTTAACCCAACAACTGTGCCATCTTCGTTATCTATTGCTAAACATCCTAGTGTTCCAAGATATCCTGATAATTCACTTTGTTCTGTAATAGATATTCCACCAACCAGCGGTCTGACACTAACTCTGTGGAGATTTTGTTCTGCCGTAGCATTAGTTCCAGTTCCAAATCCATCTATAACTTTTTGCCCTTGCACCCAATCTCTGCACCCAACTCTAGTCGCTCTACCGCATCGAACAACGTCTGATATTAAATTTTGATTGTTTATATCGATATTTTGTGGAATAATTTCTTCTTCTGATAATTCTGATAATGGTTTTTTTTCTTCTACGGAAAAAATAATACTTAGCTGATCTAATTGTTCTCCGTTTGTAATCTTTTTACCAATACCAATTCCAGTAATATTTGGATTTTTTTTCAAATATTGAATGCACATTTGTTCGTATATAATTTGATTTTCTGGCGATATCATAATTTTTCCAGTTATAACGACATTAAATTGGGTAGTGTACGTATATTGAGTTTTGTGTTAAGCCAATAATTCCATTGCCAGTAGATATATTTTGACTACAAGCCTGCGGGAGTCTATTGCTTTGGGTGGCAAAATTGTAATATGTGGCAGTAATAGGATTATAATAAGCCGCTTTGTGCCATTCATTTAACGTTGGAATAGCTGCTATTTCAGCGCTTTGTCTAGTGATATGATATGTTAATTCTTCATTGCGTCTTAAATCATATGCCCCATTTTCTGTGTCTGCACTACCTTTACCGTTATGTATCCAATTACAATATCTTGCAGCATGAGTCCAGTTCAAACTATATACCGGTTTATTTGAATGGTATGCGTTAACGTAATATCTATTACCAACCGCTCTACCAGCATCATATAGTAAATAATTACCATGAGGTACTCTACGTCCAGTATCATGATTAGTTTCTGTCGGAACAATAAGGTTTGCACCAAACTGTTGCATTCCTATTATACAATATCTTAAATTAAGGAAGTAAACCCCGTTTCGGTCAACTAAATTTAGATAAGTAACAAATTCTGAATATGTGACTGGCACTTTTTTAATCCAGTAATCATAACCTACCGATCCTATCCTGTTGGAAGGATTTGTTGACGATGCGCGAGTATTTAAATAATATGAAACTTTATCATTAAGGTATGAACCGCCACTAGGAGTGCCATATACCCGACTATTTCTAGGTACTGTACCGGTAAATTGATCTACTGGATTTAATATATTTGCAACTTTACACCACGAACTTAACTCAGCACTTGGCGGTTCAGTATTTCTAACTAATCTTAATCCAAAATAGTCATTAATATTGTTTGATAAATTTATAGTGTTACTTATCGGCTTGATTGGGACTACACCCTTTGGTATTTTATTAAAATAGACATTATCAGTACCAACTCTTTCAAATCCATTTTCTGAAAAAACGTCTCCACCTAGTGCAATTCTAGTTTGGTTAGGATTAAAAAGACTGTCTGGACCATCGTTAAAATCCTCTATTAATTCATAAACATTACCGTCTTGATCGTAAGTTCCATAATAGCTTGGATTGCTACCAGTACCAACATTTACCGTTCCAGTATCTAGTGTTGACGTTGAGTTATACAGTGGGTGCGTATAGGTCAAGGTTCTTCTTCCATACGCGGCGAATGTGATAGCCCTACTTGGTATTGATGTTGTAGTGGTCGTAGTTGTTGTATTGCCAGACGCTGTAGTAGTTGTGGTTGTTGTGGTGGGGCCAGACGTTGTGGCTGGGCCAGCAGTTGTTGTAAGAGTAGTAAATGTTACTGTTGGTCCATAATTACCTATGCCAATACTATTTTGCGCTCTCGCCCTAAATGAATATGTTGCGCCATAAATAGGATTATCTACACTTAGGTACGGGAATGATCCACTAAGTTGAATACCGGGAGTATGATTTATATTTGTCCAAGTTGAACCAGCGTTTGTAGAAAATTCAATGAAATAATCTATGACGCCTTGATCTATTGGATTTAAGAATATATATATTGGCGATCCGCTTGAGAATTGTCTTATAAGATTAATAGTAACGGCAGGCGGAATAGCAGTTGGAGGCGATAATGTAGTAGAAGTTGTTGTGGTTGTTGGTATAGATGGGTCTAATATATTTGGACCATCAATAAGAACTGCATTTTCATCCATTAAGATAATAGCGGTGTTTATTACTAACGAATCATTGTCAAATGGAATATTCTTTGAATGACCATTGGTTAGAACTATTGATATTTGATTGTCTGCACTGACGTAAGCATATGCTATAACCATTCCATCATAAAAGGCTCTTGACGGCGAGGTTATTATAGAATATCTTTTTGATTCTAGAACGCTTGGAGCATCAACTGTTAATATGAAACTTGAGTGCGCTTCTATGGCGGGCGTGGCATTTAGAAGATAAGAATATCTTAGTATATAATTGCCGCCCGTTCCTCCAATTGCACCCAGTTCATTCCAAGGAGTTATTCCATCTCCAATTTTCAATATACTATCATCAATAGTAAATGCTGGCTCACCGTCTTTTAAAACGGGATTTACTTGATCAAAATCAACGCTTGAACCACGGCGAATTTGTATTTTTTCGTATGAAGTAGTCACGAATTGTCCTTAATAATTTAAATACTGTTAATTCGGCTGGTTTATCCTAATAATAATTACACCATCTAGGAAATATGCTTGTTCTTAAAACTAGAACACTTCGTTGATTGTCCAACTTACTTTTCTAGCTGGAAAACCATCTACATCACTAAATACCCATGAACCATTAGCAGATAGCATTTCTTCTGCATCGCCCTGTCTAATCCAAAAACTTCCATCGGGTTGATCGTGTCGTTTATCACCGCCATTCCAAACACCCCAAGAATTTTGGACCAAAAATAATGTTTCATTATATATTTCGCGTGTGTCATCTACTCCCACCCAAGCCATCGCGTGGCCCCAATTACCACTTCTTTTTGCTATGCCATGCTTATCTCTACGAGAAGAGTATCCAGAATTACTACACACAGAAATTGAGTAACCATTAGCTAAAGCATCTCTTGCTTGATCTACCGTATTGATCAAACTAATAGTTTTAACTTGGTGTTTTTTTGCCGCTTGAACAATATCTTCTGGGACTCCTCTAGAACCCCACCTTGTACCAATAGTACTATCATAAACCGAAAGATCGATCTCACCATATTTTTGTCTTAGTAAGATGCCGCCATTTTTATTTACAAATCGTGCAGCTTCTGAGCATGACATTCCTTGCCCGCCGTGACCTCTACAGCCATAAATACCTTCTGTGGCACCGCGAGTAACAAAATCTTCATGCTGACCACCGATTATTTCATGGCAGCGTGTAATGTCCACACTATTACGTGTAGCATGACTTACACAATCTCCAGTGGTTTGTCGTTCTGATCTACCAAAGTCTGGATCAAACTTCTGAATACTCTTAAATAAAAGAGCAAGTTTGCCTTTGCCGCTACCAGTTAAATCATAGGCTGCGGCTCCAAACAAAGGATGCGGCAATTCCCCTAAGAGCTTTGACACATCCTCCGGGTCGCACCATGAACCTTGTAAGCCATTTTTATAAGCTTGTAAAAGCTCATTTGGAGTTTTAAACATTAAATTATTCCTTTACGTTATTTTTAACCCACTTAACAGCAGAATCTAGCATCATAGCTACAACTGGAACAAATAAAGCAACACTAGGACCAAGATCTAGTTTTGTTATATTTTGTCCAACGTAGGTTAATACTGCGGCTAGACCAACTAGTACAGCATTTTTAACTAAAGCTATAACATCATTCTTATCTAACTGATAACTTCTTGAAGTTAACATTTTTATACCTCTTTGATTTCGGAGACACTGACTAAAAAACCACCCTGCTCATGATCGTTAATCTTATAAGGAAAACCGATCATTTGTACGAATTTACCATCACAGTTTTTACTAATTCTCATAAATTTTCTATTCATACTTAAACATGATTGAAATTCTGAAAGAAAATCTTCTCTTTCGTTTTCATCTATATATGAAATCCAATCATATCCTTCAGCATTTTGTAATTTATTGGACGTTAACTTGCAGAAATTTTCATTTGCCCATGTAATGCGCCCTTTATCGTCAGTTTCAAATAGTGATACTAAACTATAATGTAGAGCGGCTTTTGTGCGTTGTTCTATAATTTTTTGCCTTGTTTCCATCCTGTAACAAGTGGTTCTTAAATCAATTACAGCATCTTTTAGACTGTTTCCTCCATTAGTGGTTAGTTCCTTTTTAATATCTTTAATGGCTCTAGCTACAGATTCTTGACCGTTCATAAGCTTGATAATAGGTCTAACTGCTTTGACCCACACCAAACTTAAAAAAGTACCCAAGCCACCGAGTAAACTTATTATTAGAGTTATTGACTCTGGATTTTTAAAATCTATCATGATTTCTCCAAAGTTATGTTATATACAGCGGGCACTTCTTTTAAAAAGCACCCGCCATATTTAACTAGATACTACTAAATATCAAGATTCGAAAGAATTCTTGGCTTTGTAAGATGTAGTTACAGCCTTGATTGCACCAAACATGTAGGTAAGATTACCGGGAACCGCACGGCTTACTGATGCGGCAGCGTCTGTTGCCGCTGTAACGCCGTCTACCTGTACATAAGATACAGATGAACCGGCACCGCTACCCTTTGTTCTGCCGGGAACTACATTACCATTTGGTACTGCGAGAATATTATACGAAGCTGTTGCATATGTGCCAAGTTGACGAGTTGTGACCCGTTTGTTAATTGTCACATTTGTTGCACCGCCGGGAACATTTAGTAAAGTTGAGGAATCATTATTGATCTTGGAAGCATTGTCACCAGCGCCTCTTATGATAAAGTTGGTATCACCAGCGCGTCGGTTTGGAAAATAAGCTAAACCACCCGTGCCACCACTCTTTGCTGTCTGAACACCGTGAGGGTCACTAGTACCATTGCTGGTTGCAGCGTCAGCAACTACCTTCGAACCATAAGCTGTATTTGCTGATGCGTTGATTGAAGTTAACTGTAGGCTGGAAACTGAAACTTTACCACTTGTGTCAACATTGCCAGCTTGGACTATTGTACCGCCATTATTCTTTTGAGTATTACCGCTGATTGCTTTTGTAGAAGCCATAGATATTTCTCCTGTGAAATGAGTGTATTTTAATATCCATGTCCTTGTATAGTCCAATTCCTACTTATTTATACACGATTATGCAAATTTCTTGCGAACGTTTTTGATAATCTTGTGTACTTTACGTCGTGTGCTTTCACGATTTGTGTTATATTTCTGAGACATTTCAGCAATTGTCATATTGCTAGCTTTGTCTATAAATATCTGCTTTTCCTCATCGTTAAGCTCATCTAATATATCTATCATGAGAAATTGGTCTTTTTCACTAGCAATATTATCATGCAATTTACCACCAAACCTCTGGGATTTGTTCTTAAATTTAATCTCTTTCATGCACTCAATAAATACGCCGTTAAATAAATATGTTGTGAATTTAGCGGCTTTGTTGGGGTCATGATTAACGAAAGCCTTCCAGAGAGCATTAATCTGACAAGTGTGGATAGTATCATTATCTAACTGCCCTCTAAACCTCTTGGAAGCCCGATTCATTATCTTTAGTATGTTATCGTCTTTTAGGGCATCCTCAATTTTTTCATTCAAGTTGGACATATTCGACATATCAATCTCCTTTAATAATTTGTTCTTCAATTGTTTTCCTAACTTCTTTAAAATCGAACATTTGTCCTACGCCGATAAAAAATCTATATCTACTACAAATTTTTAATAGTTCAACGCCGGGAATTTTGTCAAGCTTATCCTTAACTTTTGGTGTAATATCGAAATTTGTATGACCAATCCAGCAATCAAAAGTTGATAACATTGCTATATCATCTATTAGTTGATTAGTCAATGGAACCATTGGGTTTAAGCTTTGACTATTCATAATTTCTTCATCATCATCGTCATCTAATTCTTCATCCCCTGCATAGCTTTGCACACTCTGCATAGCTAAATTCTGAAAAATTGTAGTTAATAAGGGTGATGATAGTTGCTTTTCGATAAAATCTTCATATTTTTGCCAACCTATTTTCTTAATAAATTTTTGCATCCGTCTACTCCTTTGCTAATCATAGCATGTCGGAAGGTTTAATGCAAGGCTCGTCCTTTGTACTTTCCTTGTGATAATTTGCTATTTTATATCTTGCCTGTTGGCTAATATGGGTAAAGATGGTAAGTAATACTTCTTCCTGCTGGTCGTTAATTAAACCCTGTTTGAGCATATTGATTGTCTCTATGTAAATGCTTTCATTGGAAAGCGTATCTAGGAGCTTACATAGGGCATCTATAGCGTCTGCACTGTAATCCTCTAGCCCGATATCAATGATGGGCTTATGATCAGCCCCAATATAATATGTTATAGACGCTAATGGCAGTTTGTCTATTTCGCCAAGATGCTTATGTTCAATAACAATGTCTGGTTCTAATTTAGGTTTTTTGAAAAAATTAAACATTAGATAACACCAAGCTTGCTGAATGGTCCCAATTATAATATTGGCCAGTTTTAATACCCTCTAGATTTAAGGGCAAATTTTGAGCTTGTTTCATGCGGTGGATATCTCTTAAATGATTCACAAATTGATCTATAGCGTTTTCATCAATTTTGGCCCAATTACCACACTTGCCATGAAACCATTTACCGTCGTAGGCGAGTTCCGACTGTTCAATATCGACTAACTTGGAGTTGTTTCTTGTGCAAAATTCTGTATGGGCCGAATAATTCGTTGTTATAACATGCTTTCCGCAAGCCATCATTTCTAATAGCTCTAAATTCCAGCCCTCTGCTCTAGATGGAAATACTCCACAATCTGAATTGCTCATGATATTATACACTTCTTCTTGAGTTTGCTGACGGGGAAATATCTTGATTTTATCCCCTAATTTGGACTTAGTATATAAATCTTGCCATTCTTTTTGTTCGCTTGGGTTTAAAAATGGATTCTCACAAAGCATCCATAATTCTACATTGTCAGATGCTTCAAACGCCATGTTAAATATCTTATATAGAATGTCGTGACCCTTTCTTACTTCCCACTTTCCACAGTTTAGGAATATGGTTTTCCCAGAATTTTCTGTAGTATTACTTTGAAATATTTTCTTATCAATACCTAGAGGTATAACGTGGACATCATTTGAATTGATATCAATATTAGACAATACAACATTTTTAGCCCATTGTGAGCATACAAACATTGAATCTAATGAATTAAGGTGGTGTTTTTCAAGATCATTAAATTTGTCTAGCTCAAAGATAGGAAACCCAATTCTTTTACCTCTGCCAGCAAATTGGGTCATATCATTCTGGTGCCATATCTTAACGCAGGGCGCGTCAAAGTCTAAATAATTCCTATTTTGTAAGCATGTCGAAATTAGATCAGCGTCATCTTGGTTTGTTACTTGCGGTTGACCAAGCACCCACAAGCAAACAGGGGTTTGTTTAGCTAAAGATTTAACTAAATTTAAACTAGTAATTCCATAGCCAAGTTGATTGATTGGGCTAACTACGTTAATCATTCTTCACCTATTGAGTATTTATGAGGACAGTATGAAACAATCATACTAGGATCAATTAATATTTTCCATCCTTCTTTTTTCATTTTTCGATGTATCACTACGTGTTCAGAATCTATAAATCCTTCTGACCATTTCTTAGTTTCATAGGTTTTATTTTTAAGAGCTTCGGTTTTATATATGGCCATTCCCCCAAAATTAGAATCTACCTCAATTGGTTCATCTCCACGCTGAACTTTGATATTATTAAACATAGGGGTACTCATCATATGAAGACCTATATTCCATTTCAAAGGTCTGAAAGCAAAAGAGTCGTACATAATATAATCACTAACCTTGTGTTGCTCTAATAAGTCATTACCATGTTTTTCTGCTAACACTCCGTAGGCAGATACGCAAGCGTTTAGCGGATCGCGTTCTAATGTAAATATTGCACGTTTTATACCATCGTAAGACCAACCGCCTTTAAGGTCTAGGTCTAATATACAAACGTAATCAAATTTAGTATCTGAGTTTTCAATATATTTTAGATATTTATTTCTACACTCTGATAATACTATGCATCTATTGTAGTGCCACATATCTTCACCAGATTTTATCTTAGCTTGATAGTCTTGGTCTGCTCTTTTTTCAGAGAAATACATAAACCTACTAGATCTATTATCCATTAAAATTTGAGCGGTGTTATCTGATGAGTCATTTTCGTATATAAAAATATGATAATCTTTGAATAGACTACCGGTTCTACGTATACAGTCTATATTTCTCTGCAAGTTTTTTTCAACATTACGAGCAATGCCACAAAATAAAATAGTTTTTGTTGAAGCTATCTTTGCTCCTTGATCTACGCAGTGATTATATATTCCTTGATTTTTTGGTACAAATAAATACTCTGGAAAATCTGTATTCATGAGAAGAAAATCCACCTTCCTAAATGTTCTATATCTATTGAGCTATTAATTTTGTGGAGATAAGCTATTAAATCTTCTGAATTACCAAAGACATGTTCGTGTGGTAACATGAAAAATAGCCAGTTGGGGGCTTTTGATTTACCCTGTTCGCACCATACCAATACTGGTTTTTTCTGCCTATTTGCAGTAACAATTTCTTCGTATGTTCCGCAGGCATGAACGTTCAGATCAATATGTGCTATTATAAAATCTGATACGTCTACGCATCTTAAATCCGAACATCTTATAACTGAGTAATATTTTTTGATCTTATCATATTGGCCCGTTTCTTTATAATACTCAATCCAATATCTAGATTCATCATTTTCTAATGCGTTTGCAATAGGTTTTAAGCATGGATTAATAACATTAACGTTAATCTGCTCTAACGCTGGTGTAATCTTTTCTCTCCAAGTTATTCCGTTGTCAGGCACTCTATCCATAGCACCGACTAGATACGTTTGTGTATTTTTAAGTCTGCTCATTGAATCCATTTTCGGTACTCCACCACACTTTGTTAAGTCCTAAAGAACGAATAATTTGATCACATCTTTCACATGGTTTGCTGCACCTTAACTGTCCACGCTTATTTAATCTTACGATAACCATTTTCAAGCTACTATCAACGTAATGCTTACCCCACAGTCTAGAAATTAAATCTGTTTCGGCATGAAGATAGGGGTATTCATTTTGAAGATTGAATCTTTGAGAAAGAAGTAGTGCTTGTGTGTGGGTTTTCTCTGGATTGTTTTGACCTATAGCAAGCAGCTTATTCTTTTTATATCCAAAAGCAAAGTGGAAAAATTTATTTTTAGTATTTCGATTCATTTTTACTTTAGGAAGTAATGTGATCGCTATGCCTACAGATTGTTCAATTATATTCATGGTCTTGATAAAACAATGTTGAGAAATTCTTGAACTGTTGAAGGTTGAGGTTTATGTGTGCTGAAAATAATCTTGGCACGTTTCTTGGCTAATGTCTTTTTATAACCCAAAGAAACCATCGTATCTATACAGTCTAAATAAAGCTGTTGAGATTCAAAATTGACTATTCCGTTATCGCTGGGTTGCTGATTAACGATAATTGTTGGTTGGGACTGTGTTGGTTGTTCGTAATAACCAAGAGTAAATAGATCATAATTAGTATTAGTAGATCCTCTTTTCTTTGTTTCTGCAAAGGACTGACCAACAAAGAATGCCATAATTACCATAAGTAAGAATGCAACGGAAACTCCAACTGATGGGTCTGGTTGAGGGTTCATATCTTGTATCCTATAAAGTGCCGCTGGAACAAAGATCATTCTACTACTTCTTTCGTCATTGTCAAGTGGTAGACTTTAAAAAAAATGGCCCGATAGCATTACGCCAATCGGGCCATCCTTTAAATCATTTAGTAAGATCAGTTCATTCTTTAATATCGTCTTGCTGTGCAGTATTAGACGGCCCAAGAGAAATTTCATCTGCCATTACGCATACTGAATTCCTAGTGACACCTTCCTTATCCTGATAGTCATCGATTTTAATCTTTCCTTGAACCCCGACCAAACGACCCTTTGTAAGATGATCTTTTAGTGCATCGGCCATCTTGCCAAAACAAAGAATGTTTAAAAACAATGGCTTATCATCTCGCCTATCATTTACAGCCATTCTAAATTTAGTCATCGTCGTACCCTTTTGGGTGACGCTATGCTCTGCATCCTTTGTTAAACGCCCGCAACCTAACCATGTGTTAATATTCATACTATCATACCTCCAATGCTGAACGAATTCTACCACGAACTACTTGCGTATTACCACGATTATGGGTGCCTAGAGTGGCGCTATAAATATGGCGAGCTTGCCTGCGAGAGATACCCAGAAGCCTTGCAGCAAATTCTGTAGACTCTCTATTATTTTGAAATAGTCCAAACCCAGCCTTGTGAGCTAGAGCGGTGATTGGATTAAGGGTAAGCCCCTTAAATCGACCACTTTGGATTTCAGCAAAAACCTTATTACCATCAACATCCCAATGGTAAGCATTGGCAACGTTTTCCAACTTTTCAAAAAACTGGCTATTATTCATAATAAACTCCTAATAGGTACTAAATTAAATTAATCAACTTCAAACAGAATCGTCATTTAACTCTTTTACATTCGTCTCATAATATTGAACAAGTTTTGTAATTTCTTCATCTATCACTTGTTTCTGAGCATTAATCTCTGCAATCTTTCGTTTCACATTTTCCAGATGTGCCGCCGCCATATCTTTTAGAGCTTCATAGTTTCGCATAGTTTCTCCTTTGGTTTCTAACGTATTATAGCACGTTTATGCTAGGTGTGCAATTAAAATTTTTGTTCATATGTTATGTAATCTAAAACTTGTTTATGGGTCCATGTTGGTGAATAATTATTGTCAGTACTTAGTCTAGCTATATCTTCGTAATCTTTTTGTAGTTTACAAATTAACGTAGCAACAAAAGTTAGATTGTTATTTTTAATGCATTCGTTGATTAATTGTAACATCTCGTTAACGTCTTGTTTATTCTCTTCCATTTTCCCACTCTTCCAGTTGTATGTTAGCTTCATTGAACAACTCCCTTGATATTGAGAAGTCAAGCTCCCACCTGTGTCTATCAGTTGTATTTTTATAAGAAACTACTCTTTTAATTCCAGACTGAATAATCATACCGGCACATCTTGGACAGGGCATAAAGGGATAGGTATATAATGTACAATTGTTTAGTGAGCGTTTTGCAAACATTAAAGCGTTATTTTCAGCGTGAATTATAATTTGATATTTTGAATCGCGGTGATTTAGCCTATCATTATCCTCTATACCTTTTGGAAAACCATTAAACCCAACTGAAACAATAATATTTTGATCATCAACTATAACAGCCCCAACTTTAGTCGATGGATCTTTTGACCAAGATGATACTAATTCAGCCAACTCTAAAAATCTTTTATCCCAATTTGATAAGTTCATACCATAATAATCCTAAGTTTGCAAATGAATAACCAGCCCACATTAATGAGTGAGAATAATCTCCCTGTATAAAACATGATATTGAGTTTATCATATATAGGGAGGTTGAGATTATAATACTAATAATTATTACCGACATTATAAAGTCTTATCAAAATGAGTCCTGTTCACACGAATAAATTCAGCACATTTAGGTAAATCTTTTAAAGAATCCGCACCGACATAAGCACAAGCACTTCGTATCCCACCTAATATATCCAACATAATATCTGAAGCATGTCCTTTATATGGAACTGATAAAGTTCTACCTTCGCTGGATCTATAATTCTTAATACCACCATACTTCTCTTGAGCTTTGTGCGAACTCATTCCATAAAATGTTAGTGTCTTTTTTCTTGTCTCTGTTTTGTAGCCGGGATCAAATGGTTGCCACCATTCTGATTTTGTTGTTCCATCATTATTAACAATTGCGCTACGATACTCATACTCCCACTCACCCTCGCACTCGTCTACACCGGCTAACATTCCCCCAAGCATTACAAAGTCTGCATTAGCCGCGAAAGCCTTTACAACGTCTGCTGGAGTTCTACAGCCACCATCTGCACAAATAAGCCCCATACGCTTATCCTCGCTCTTTAAACCGTGAGCGGCATGTCCACACTCTATTATAGCTGAAAGTTGAGGATATCCAACACCTGTTTTTAATCTTGTTGTACATGCTGATCCCGGCCCTATCCCAATCTTGACAATATCTACTCCACCATGAAGAATTAGTTCTTGAACCATTTCTGGGGTGCATACGTTTCCAGCCATTATGATAGGACGATTACCAAAAGTCTCTCTAACTTTGCTGCAAAAATTTACGAAATTATCTGTATAGCCATTGGCTACATCAATGCAAATATTAGGAACATCTTCAATTCTTTCGGCTAATATGGAAAGTTTTTCTATGTCTGAATCTTTGATACCCATACTATACCAGTATGTGTTCAAATCTGTAATATTTTCACAATATTCTTCTATTGCATAGTGTTTATGTAGGCATGTCACAGCAGCAAACTTTGCAAGAGATTTTGCCATAGAAAATGTTCCGGTGGTATCCATATTGGCGGCTACGATGGGAACACCATTCCAGTGCTGAGTAGAATGATAAAAAGAATATTGTTTATCAAGCAATACACTGACCCTTGATGCGGCCTGAGATCGGTGTGGAACGAGTAATACATCGTCAAAATCTAATTTAGTTTCATTACTGATTTTCATTTCATAAATCCTTTTGGAAACCTACCGATTAAGAGTAAAACGGGGTGAGTTTCCCCATCCCCGTTATACTCTCAATCATTCAATCAAACACTCATCAACTTCTTGCTTAGAACTGCATTGATCTTGTCAAGCTTTGCTGTGACTTCAACAACCCACTCACGATTACGCTTCTTGGTTGCCATATAAGCCATGTCCTGCTCTGTCATATGAATGATCTTATCAAAGACACTATCAAACTTAGATACAACTTCATAGCGACAAGTGCGAAGTTTTTGAAACTTACTATCCGTAGGAACGCTAACAACGTCGCGGGGATTAACCTTGCAAATCATAAGCTGATTACCACCGTCGTTATCACCATCCTCGTCAAGATTAATACCACCATAAGACTTGGCATAATCGATAGCCCCAACGTGCAACCCCTTACCGCAACCATTATTACGATTATTATCAACCTGACTGCGGGGCACTGAGCATACGCTGCCAACTGAATTATCGAACTTGCCAGAGTAAATATCCTTGAACTTTGGATTAACAGCCTTATATGCTAGGAAGTGTCCATCCATAGTAATAGGCATGTGCTTATTCTCCATGAAGTCGAACAATTCAACGATAGCATGGTCAGAAGGATTCTGGCTCATATTATCAAGGAAGTTAAGCATTGGCTCAAACGGAAAACCCTGCTTGACCATATCCAGAATTGTGCTGGTGAACATATTGGGCATCTTAATACCGTCCCAATTTAGAACACCATGATCACAATTCACATAGCCCTCACAATAAGAATTAAGATGTGACACAATATCGTAGCAAGCTTCGAAATGCTCAACATTATTATTCTTAAGATGATTGACTAACTTATTATAGTTTGGGTGGGCCTTGCTAAAGTTATAAGCCTGACCGCTGACCACCGCTGTAACGTTACCGTCATTTGCAATAATATATTTCATGTTCTACTCCTAGTTTAGACCTTTCACAGTGTGTTATTGTTCTCAATGCAGTCGATATAATCGGCTACAAGTTGCTTATCAGTCTCGCCCCAGACGTTGGCGGCGAACTTAAGCATGGGATACTTATTCATTTCCTTATCAAATTCTTTCGAAAACTTGTCAGTGTTGATCTTCACGTTGCTAAAATTGACTGCTTGAACGTTGTGCAGCTTGTCTGCCATACCTTGAATAGTATACATGTCGTCTGAGATGTTGTCAACCATCTGCTTATATTCATTATACTCAGTTGCAATCTGCTTCGCCCTACAATTAGTCTTGGTCATGTTGAGAATATCAACCCAACGATCATGCCTAACAGCAGACAACGGACTACGGGTATTCACAGTGATAATATCTTCGCGGTGTTTTTCAACAGCATCTGCGAACACAGTCTCAAGCAAATTGCAACCATTAGTCCAATTGTCTCGTTGTTCTAGTTTACGATTTTTAGCAACAGAGGGTTTGACAATATAAAACGTGGCATCGCTCACAACATCACCATAGTTCTTATGAACCCAACTCAACACATCTTCTAGATACCTAGTATCGATATGTGAGTTACCAATCCTGATAGTGTCTTTCGCTTCAACAAAGTAGTGAGCGTTTTCAAACTTTACACTCATGTTGCACACTTCAAACTTACCCGTTTCTTCATTATAGACTTGAACTTGAACTGCGGGCAAACCATCTGATCCACCAGAACTTTGACGATTATATTCAACCTTGGGAAGATTAGATGTAAACATAACATCTTCCTTGGTTGCTCCACCCATGATATCATACAGTTTGCAACTATCAACAGTCTCTCCCTCAGAAAGCTTATAGTAGTAGCAGCAGCGACTATCATAAGCGTCACGCATCATTTGTCGAATCCGACTAACCCCACCGCGAGTAAGATCATCGATAACAAACTTGGTATTAGTACCAAAGAACATGTGTTCAGTGTTTTTCTTAACCTCAATCTTTTTACGCCACTGAGATTTTTCGAAAATATCGACACTGCAACCCTTAATAGTTACGCTTTCAGCAGCATTGCTATCAAAAAGCTTAGTATCATTCCATGTAAGAGACTTATGCAGCGATTCAACGGCAGTCTTGATAGAGTGGCATTGGTCGCTAACCTGTACGTATTTCTTACGTGCCTTGAACAAGGACGGTTGATTCTTAATTTCTTCTTGAATCTTGACTGCAATTTCTTCAGCAACAGTCCTTGCCAGATTAACAATGTTGGTTTTAGTCTCCCTGCTATAAGACAGTGATTCACGGCTGGGAGTAATATCAACATCGCCAATCTTAACAAACAATCGCAGACCACTAGAATTTTCAATGAAGTTAACAGTCTTCTTATCAAGATCAGTATTCATGAGTTGATAATGATCAAGAGGATATGCAATCTGACCCATGATGATCAGATTATCAGAACTGTTATCATCGAAGTACCAGTTATTTCCCTCAATAACTTTATCGGGGTTTGAGTAAGAGATGGATTCACCAATAAACTTGGGGCGAACCTTGAAGAACTCGTAAACCTTATGAGCCTCACGAATGAATCGGCTAACGTCGCTATCTTGAACGCTGATAGAAACCTTGATACCATTAGGTTCAGACGTTTCAAAAGTATCCATTAGAGAGAATACGGGACTACCATCCTCATTCTTGTAGGCAGCATAAAGTCTACGCTCACCATCAAGATAAGCCTCGACATTAAAACTATCAGAGTAAGCAAAGGGAGCCTTGCTGCCAAGACCAAGGCAACCAACAGCGTCATTACTATTGTTTCGTGTGCTGCGGAAATATGTTGTGTAAAGCTGCATACAGCTATCGTGATCCATGCTGGTGCCGTAGTCACGAATAAAGAATGTCGGCTCAAGCTGCGTGGGCAGATGAACATCAAACGGAACGCTGACTTTGCCAGCCTCAACGTGCGAATCGTATGCGTTGGTAGAAAGCTCACGAACAACCGCGAGAATCTTATTAGAATAAAGACCGTCAGACAGAATGAAAAACGCCTTGGAAGAAGCTTCGATACTGAACTTCGACTCTTCAAAATTACCAGACTTTTCAACCGTGTGTGTTCCAGCGTGAAGTTTCATAATTGCTTTTATCTCCTAAAAGTGCTAAGTGACTGAATGTGCTGTGATTCTACACCATGTATCGGCGTTGTCAAGCAGCAGACTTAAAATTTTTTCAACCGTTCTTGTAGACACAGAAAGCTATTGGTTCAAGGGTAAAATCATCAGCATGATTATCTACAAAATCTTCCCACTCATCAATGAACTTATCTATTTTTGATATATCTTCCTCGCAATATCTATAGGAAATATAGTCATCTGCATCATATTCCCATATAACTATCCCATCTTTACTAGCATCAACATCACGAACATCTTGTTTAAAATGTCTTGAGACAAGATATTCTAGTGGGGATTTTATACTATTCTTAATCGCCCTAATAACATCACTCTCAGACATATCAAGCTTGATCATTAGTCCACTCCAAAGATTGAGACACAACTGGCAATTGTTGAATAAAAATATCTTTAATTCTATTGGCTATATCCATATGTTCTTTCTGTGTTCCATGAGAAGATCGCAGGTTTATATAGTGAATCCACGACCTAATGGTGCCACTCATATATAATCTTGTGGGAACTGCTAATGGTAATATAAACCTAGCGCATTCTTTAGCTATTCCATCAGATACCATGCCATCATAAATAGCTTTTGATTTTGCAAAATGTTCACGAATTTGAGTGTTCCATTTTGTTTTTATTTCATCGGATATATCATCAATACTATTTTGACGATTTTTATTATCCTGTCGCCTTAACTCAAAAGTGGGAATACCTTCTGATAAAAGGGTAGCATCTGCATACCTTTGGCTAAATTCTTGAAATGTAAAACTGCGATGACGAAGAACCTGTGCCGCAATACCCCTTGTTGTATTAATCTCTACAGTCATAAATGCTTGCTCAAAAATACTCCAATGTTCATGAGCGATGCAATACTTTAAGAGTTTTGCAATACTGTCATTATTTTGTCCGTTTGGATTACTTACTCTAGCACAGTATGCCATTAGTTTTTCGCAGTCTGCGGTAATGCTGATTAATTTTACGTAGTTCATAATTGTTCCTCAGTATATTGAACTTCAAATTCTTCTAACGGGCAAAGCTCTTCATCCCAAAAACCATTCTTTAATCCTCTACCAAGTATATGACCTGCTTTAATCCATGTGTTTTTATAATCTTCTATAGACATTCTTTTTAGAGTCCTACCCCAATCACATATTGTAGCGTCAAAAACTTCTGTACCAGCATCAAACCATTCATCTGATTTTGAGATAAACTTAATATATATCATTATTACTCCATGTATGATTCCCAAAGTTCTTTTGGGATCAATGTTTTGTAATCAATAGTTAGTTCTTCGTTTTGTTTTATATCTCTAGAAGCTACACAGTGATTTTCATCTTGTTCTATAATATTAGGATCGCTTGAATGATTTACAAACCTACTATCATCTATGGGGATTACATAGTTTCCCTGCTCATCTATCCAATAGTAATCTTTTTGTATTATGAAGTCTTTTTCTACCTGTGATAATGTTTTATATTTGTCGGGACTAATTTGAAATGATGAAATGCTGGTCATTTTCCATATCAAATCTCCTTTTAAAATATCTTGGCTTGCAAATACACCTATGCCAGATATTGGGCTTCTATCTAATTTGGTTTTTACTACTATCATGATCTATTAAACCTATTTGTTTTAGTTTCCCACCAGAAATGAATCATGTGTTCATCTCCATTAAAATATATTGGACAAAAATCTGGATAAAAAATACTATTAAGATCGCAGGCTACACAAGTAAAAAATAATTGTGATCTTGGATAACCGTAATCTAAAAGTTTTTTCTCTATTCTTTTAAAGTTATTGCCGCTGAGACATCCACTATCTATTACAATTAATGAATAATATGGGTCTAACTGATCTGGATGAATAAAAGCTTCAAATTCATTTTTGTAAGGAATATTAACTGGTTCTATATCTAATGGTTCGTCTTTATCGGATAGCTTATGAGCCATCAGTTGAGCCATCAATCCAGAATACTCGTAGCTTAACTGCAATATTGCTGTTTTACTAGCTAAGTTAATAGGACTATTATTACGAATTTCTTCGCAAATTTTGTCTATGCACTTAGTTTCCCATTCTCTATCAACATATAAACTTTTAAGAGCCATTTTATTTCTGCATTAACTCTTTGTGGGACATTGTTTTTTTATAGGCAAAGCCCATACCAAAACCCTGCATATAAGACTGCTTGATTAAATCCAAGCTTTCTAGTTGTTCTTCTATACTTTGTCTGTTTTCTTTAGCCCAATTTATAAAACTAGATTCTTCGTCAGAAATATCGTTTGGGCCAGTATCTAACAAATAAACATAATCGTATGAGTAGGCAGTTTGTCTTAGTCTTGTGTCAACTGTGCCAAATACAATAACTCCACCCTCTTTATAGATACTGGTTACAACCACATCATCTAAGAATGTGTTTAATAGGTGGTCCCCAACTTTAATGTGTAATGCGTGATCAATTCTCATTTATTGTTACCTTGCTATCAATACCGTCCTCATCCTTGTACTTGCCCACAAGCACATTATAAGCATCTTCTATACTTTCAGCCATTCTTAACACCCATAGGTCTTCATTGCCTAAAATATCGTATCGATCTAAATCTTCAATCATATAGGTGAGAATATTTGCATAACCCACATCTGCCAGTAAAGCTTTTATCTTAGATTTATTTTCTAGATAAGCCAACTCTTTATTTCGTATTGTTTCTTTAAGTTCTATCATAATCTTTCTATTAGTGTGTCTGATCCTTTCAAAGTATGATACCTTACTCAAAGCGTTTTGTCAACCAGTAATTACAGAATTCCAAAATAAGTGCAGCAGAACCCTATAATATATCCGACACAAAAAGCGTCAAGAACAATGATAGAGAAAGCAAATTTATTGCGGCCTATGTTTAATTTTATCATAATATATCTCACAATCCTTTACAACATTTGTGTTCCAACTCTTATAGTTCATTAAATGACCAAAAACAAAATGGCACGGATCATCACACAATGTAATCAAATTATTTAGATCTAATTCTAAATCTGGATTAGAATGAAATGGTTTTATATGGTGAACCTCAAGCTTTTTATTTCTACCACAAGCTGCGCAATATGGATAGCTATTTAAGTGTTCTTGTCTTATCTTGGGCCAACGTGAAGACCTAGTACCATAATCGTCATTGGCTAAGAAAAACTTTAGTAGTTTTTGAAAAATCATGGTTTAGCTTTTTCTGCAATTTCTTTTTCTATAGCATCCATTGCTGTTTTAACCCAATCAACAAATACACTTATCCTAGTATGTCCAGACCAATCATCTATATTTGAGTCTAATTTTTTATCTTCTGAGAACACACAAGAGTTAATTCCTGCTAGTTTTTTATCTATAAATAGTCCACCACCGCTATCTCCATTACATATTAAAAATTCTAAGCCCGTTTTGGGCGTATCTTTTAAAGAGCATATTAATAAATCTCTATCTATAGACTCAACAATATTTGATCCTGCTCTTTTTAAGTTATCAACTCTTCTTTCTTTACTTTGATATGTTCCAGTAACACCATACCCAGCCATGCTACAGATTTTACCACTCTCATCGTTTTTTGTATATGGTTCTGGATAGAAAGATATTTCTGCGTCCTCTTCTAAATGTCCTATACCTATATCATATTTACCAAATACATTTTCTTGATATAGTGCGTGATGTGCTATAAAATCTGCTGGTATGGTTTTTCTGCCCACAACAATTCTACAATTTTTACTACCTTTAATTACGTGGGCGGCAGTTAAAAACCATCTTGGCTTAATAACCACTGCTGATGCGTAAAAGTAGGTACTTTCTTCATTATCGTAATTACCTTCTATTTTTACCACCGATGGGTGTTTATCGCCATATTCAATGTATTTAGAGTCTGGCACATTTTGGTCTATTGTTCCAGCTATCGACTGATTCTCTAAAAACAAACAAAAAAGTATTAATAATAGCTTTTTCATGGCTAAATCCTTTCGGTGCCGGTTATGAAAATACCAATACTATATACACTTATCAAACAATAAGGGGATAGCTGGTTAAGGCTATCCCCTGTTTGCGTCAATAAATTGACTTATTTCACTCTTCTCGTACCAGAGTAACGCCAAACTCACCGGGACTAACTGGAGCAATTGTGTCCGTAGCTACGAACTCTGCCACAGCGGGCGAGCTAACATTTCCAGCATCGTCAACGTCTACTAGGGTAAGAACAACATTGTCATTATCAGAGAACTTTAGTTCACCAAATGCGGTTGTATCACTTGGATATGTAGTTGTTCCAGAATCGTTACCATTAACAGTGACCGTGAGCCGTCTTTCACTTACGTCAGAATCGACCACGGGACCGGCTGTTACATTATATACTAGAGCCATGCTATCACCTTTTTCCATACGAACAAGCACACATTTAAATGCTACCGGATAGATTGTTCGCATATCTATCTTTTGCAAACGCTTTAACAATCTTACAAAATTTTTATGATTAGTCCAAAGAAACATATAAGACCTAAATCTTTCAGTACATAACCACGAATTCCACTACGCTTTCCATATTATAGCTAGCTGTTGGGCAAGATACTCTGTTTTTTTATTTGGCTATAGTAGTCATTATCAAAATGTGGGGTGAGAACTATTTCTCCGCTAGTATTATCTAAAACTGTATCTGCTTGAGCCAGTATAATTTCGTTAGACTGTTGTCCCATTCCAGAAACATGTAATGTTCCCATGCCCCATCTATAAATCATAGTGTGTTCTAATTTTGATGTATATACATTGGAATTATTACCAAATGTTATATCTGAGTCTTCACCGAAACTACTGCCCGGAAATATAATTCTATTTAAATAGGTTTTGGTGTAAACATTTCCATTATTTATACTGCCACCTTCTCCAGTATAAACATTATCCATAAAAAAATGATGACCTTTGCTTCTATAAATTTCATATCCTAAATTATTAGCTATATCTTCTTGCACATTTTTTAATGCCCAAGGTGCTAATAAATCGTCATCATCCAATCTATAGATATATTCGTATTTACACTGTTTAAATCCCCATTCAAGTTTAGCTGATATAGAAGAAAACCGTTCTTTGTGATTTATAACTCTTACTTGTGGGTTATCATACACATAGTCTACATCTGGGTTATCATTTATAATGACCATTTCACATTCTGGTGGAGTTTCTTGTGCGAGGAATGATTGCATTGCCTCTTCTAATAAGTGAGGTCTTTTATAAGTTAGTGTTAAAACGCTAATCATTCATATTCCCCATTTTTTAATTTTTCATTCCAAATAGATCCCGGTATCCAAGATGCTAAAGCTTCATGTTTAAAACAGTTGTCTTCTAAATCTTTCCAGTGAACTACCCGTAAATTGATGTTGTTTAATTTTTCTTTAAGTTCTTCAACTGTTGACTCATTAAAATTAAGTTCAAGATAGTTACAAATTATTTGACTCCACCAATTTGGACCAATCCATTGTTGTTCATAAATTATCTTACTAATCATATGCTCTAGTAATACATTGTCTTTTTTGAAGCCAAAAATAGTATTAGCTAGTGCAGACATTTTATAAGAATCATTGTAAACAACAAAGCCGTCGCAGTCTTTATAAGGTATGGTGCTTGAATAAAATCCATCTATTGTTTTAAAATCAGCGTCTAGATAAATTCCTCCTAATTTATGAACTACATACATTCTCAACAAATCTGCTTTAATTGCTGGCTCTTTGTAGCTATCATATATCTTTTTAAGATTTTCTGGTAGTTCGGGCAAGTTGTCATCATTCCAAAAATAATAATTAAAATCTACATGGCGCTCTTTTACTTCGTCCATATAGTATTTTATATGACTTGGTACTCTGGTGCCTACCCAAATTTGATGTATGTTAGTATCTATCATTTAGTTTATATATGTAGTGTAGATCTGTTTTAATTACGCCATCAGTATATTCAGATATAACTTTCTTATCTACGTAATAATCGATTACATTTCGTATGTTGCCATAGTTATAATCATCAAAGATAACAATTCCATCTTTTGCAAGTAATTGTTGTGTATAAGTAAAATCATTTTCTACGGTGACAGTTTCATGTCCTCCGTCAATATGAATTAAATCAAATGTATGCAATTCATTAGAATCGATATACTGTTTTAATGTTATGTTGCTATCCCCGTATACCTCTGTTATTTTTGTAGATGGATAAGCACTTTTGATATATTCTACACAAGGCTTAGTATATGAGTGACCATTAAGATCAAAAATTAAATATTCTGCTTTGGGATTGGTGCTGATCATAAGCAATAAACTATGACCAGCATTTACTCCTATTTCACATATTTTTGATTTGTTTTCAGACAGTTTTAGTAGATTGTGTATCTTATTTTCGTTTATATGATCTGTAAGGTTATCAGAAGATATATCACATATTAAATTACCTTCTACTCTTTCTCCAATTTTGTTTAATATATCGCCTATATTAGATATATGTTCTTTAACTTCTGGTTTTATTGTATCAATCATAGTTTATTTATACCTTACGCAAGCATACCACCCATTACGACTACGGGCAACTCCAATTTCGATTGGTGTTTTTTTTCCCCAATAGCAGCAATTTTTAACTGCGGAATCGGCACTGCTACTACTAAATCCTACCCCTTCATATCCAATATTACCACCACAATGACCCATACTGCATCGACTAGCTTGTATTTCAGCAACACCCTGTGCCGATGAATTACTATTACTAGTATAGCTATACGTTTTAGGCTTGCTAGAATAATATCTAACATTACCTTCAGCATAAGCTGTAACCGTTGACATAAACATTAGTCCTGACAATATAATAAACTTTTTCATTGCATCCTCCTTGATGTAAATATTGATAGTTAGGAAAAGACCCCCGAAGTGTGCATTGTTAAGAGGCATCGGGGGTTTACTCTTTTCCATTATTGATTAGCGAACAACGCTGCGAACCCGTGCTACCGCGCGTCGGCCCACATTACGTGTTGCTTCTACAGTCCGCTTAGTGACCTGTACGGGCACATTAATAATTTCGCGGGCAACCGTTACTGTGCGACTACGTAGGGCACACTGACCGTTTACGCACTCACCAGCACTAGCAACGCTACTACAAAGAACAATCGCAAAACAAGTAATTAAAATCTTCATAATATTCTCCTAAGTTAAATCTATGCCACATCCATGTGACTCAAAACACAAACCATTGGACTAGGGCGGAATCGAACCGCCGTCCAGAATAAACATCAACATAAACGTCTACATTATTAGTTAGTTGTTATCACACAGCTAACAAAGCTATCAGAATTATCTGCGTCAGATTGAGTACAATCATCAGTCCTATTTATGTCTGGTGGGACTACCATATCAGATTATCTGCGTCAGCATGATTGGGTAATAAGGCTCATGCCGCCCCACTCAGTACCTAATTAATTAGGCAGCGAGAGCGAGATTTACTTCGCCAACTAACATTTTAATCGGTTTTTATACTGGCCAACCGATCAACCAGTTAATGCAGTTTATATCTATTTTACCTGTCGATACCTTTACTAGCCCTATTTTAGAAAGTTATTTAATCCTTTAGCTTTCCCATCGTATCCAACTTTTCTTTTAATTTCTTTTCCGCCGCTATAGATCACAAACGTTGGGATCGTTTTGATATTATAGCCCTGTACTAGGTCTTTGTCAACATCATAATCCGCTTCGATGATCTCATAATTTTTCAAAGTTTCTACAAGGTTCTCATCAACTTCCATGTCGTTTTTAGCAATTTGGCACGATTGGCACCAAGATGCTGAAAATACTATTAATATTTTTTTATCTTCTTTGGCTTGAACACTTGCTATAAACATTAAGCATGATAGCAATAACACGGTTGTTAAACTTGATTTACTCATAGAGACTCCTATGTTAAGGAATATTTGTCCCTAAATTATAATACACCTATTTACTTATCTGACTTAAAGCCCTCCCAATAGCAATTCTAATTCCCAGCTTTTTATTAAAACCGTCTAGACTTGAGCATATTGCGTGTGATTCGGTGGTATTTCCATATTGGTCAGTTATAAAGATTATTGTTTTGCCACCTTTAGTCATGATTGTTCCATCTTTATGTTTATTCCTCTGATGGATAACTTTCACTTTATATCCCATATTCTTAAGATCATCAATACATATATGCATACTATTCCTTTCGATTAACTATTAAAGTTTTTGGCTATTCTGTATAGAATTAATACTGCTATCGCTAAACCAAATAGCGACACGGCTATTCTTGTTGGGTCATCATGAACGAATGTTGGACATATCGGGTGATGAATAACGTTGAGTAATTGTATTATTATCATAAGTATTATCTTTAATACTCCCATCTGGATTTGAACCAGAACGAAATCTTTAGAAGAGATTTATGCTATCCTTTACATCATGGGAGCGAGTCAAATTCAAACAAATCCTATCTTAGTTCTTTCAGCTAGAGTAACTTCGATTTCACTAGCATGAAACCATCGTGTATCATATGAGCGACCATTCCACCAACCACATTCGTATGTAACATTGTTATCGGCATGAATAGCAATAGCGACTATGGTGCCATCAACATCTTCTGCCAACTTAACCTTGCTGCCAACGTTATAAACTTCAAGTTTCATTATTATATCCTTTTCTGTATGCGTAAAGTGGGACGATTTCTTGATCATTGATGTATGGGTTTAAACAGAGTCGAAGATCATACAAGTCTCCTCGTTTGTTCATTCTAGCCCATGCTGATGGCTTGTCAAGTTGCCTACGAAGATTATCGGCTTCTTCACGCAGCTTCTTTAATTCATCTTTAGCGTTGTTGACAATAAATAAACTAGCACCAGATTTTACAGCAAAATCAATGATAGCATCTAATGGGGTAGCATTTGGATTCATTGTTATTCCTATGTATGAAAAAATTTAATAAGAATACTGTCTACAATATTTTGCAAAAAAGTTTGTTTGTTTTCTATAAAGTCGCTGAATAAGTTATTACAATATGTTTTACCATTCTGTACAACTTGTGCTACATGTTCTGCGTTTTTGCTATCTAATATATAGTCGTATGTATTAAAACAATCATCAAGTGAACTACTTATATAGCAGTCATCTTTATTTATGTAGTCAAAAAATTGAACATGTTCTTTGTTTGGATTTATGTATACGGGGATAGAGTTTGATTTCATCTGCCAGTATAATCTACTCCAACATAATGTATTACCATCTATATTTACTACAATTTTATACCTTAATTGTTCTGATAATGGTATTTGTCCACGCACTAAAGATTGTATTGTTGGGTATCTATCTAACCATTCTTGCATTGTCCATTGGCATATGTGGCTTAAATATCCATGATGCCTATCATTTCCTACACAAGATAGAGCATACTTTGTCCTAGTATTGTTATCAAGATTTCCTGTGGATGCTCCACTAAAAATAGAACCACTCTCCTTTTTGTGGAATGGAATATCATTTTCGACTTGTTTGAATGTATTCTGTAAACAATTAGTGAAAAAATCTACATTAGGAATTATTATAGCATTCACATCTTTTATTTTAGAGAAACATAGAACGGGATATCTTGTGTTATAAGATCTAGCAATAAGATCGCCCAAATTAATAATGACTCCATCACCTATTGGCACGTATTTAGAAATAGAATCCCCAAAAATAGGAATAATATATCTTAGTCTATCAAAACTGCCCTCATTTGGCTTGGCACTTGTGACCATATGAAGGCCGTCTGATTCTCGTTTTATAAAAACATCATCATCGCCCAACTGTCCAATGTCTGCGGTTTCATATCTTTTAAATTCATCGAATTGTGTATTGATGATGGCTTTTATGTATGGGTTCATAATTATTCCTGTACTTTAGTTCCCATATCATAAGGGTATCCATGTTCTTGATCATCACTATATACTCCCTCGTACTCGTTGTCAAACCAAGGAATTTTACTATCTGGTAGTTCTTCGCTCATGATTCTTTCCTTATGAGAGTATCTGTATTAAAATGCATTCTTAATTCAATAGGATAATGTTGTATATCGCAATTTTTGT
>Ga0181358_1000162_pt1 | contig 29105 bp, 24 predicted proteins | sample Fa13VDMM110SD_FD_130096 | JGI IMG/M metagenome (GOLD analysis project Ga0181358, IMG submission 130096) | Freshwater viral communities from Lake Michigan, USA - Fa13.VD.MM110.S.D | ecosystem: Environmental > Aquatic > Freshwater > Lake | place: USA: Michigan | collected 2013-09-24 | reverse complement strand
TTAATTATTCGTTTCCATGTTTCTTTTACCCTAGACTCGCTACTAACTCCGTATGTTGATTGTAAAGAACCAGTAGCATTTGTTCCTAATGAATATGCCCAAAGATCATCTAATGCGCTACCATTTTCAAAATCAACTCCTAGACTCTTTGCTGCATTGTATATTAGCTCTTTACTAAATCCTTCGTATATTGATTGATTTCTGTCAGAAAGACTTGTCATTTGTTTTATATACTGTAGCATTATATCAAAATAATGCCCCATCATATTGACTAGTAGTAAGTACTGATCGTTACTATCGTCTTGTCTTACATGGGCTGGAACTAGTTTTATTAGTGATTGATCGTTATTGCTATCATATAAACTTGCCGACTCATAAATTCCACTAAACCACTCAACAGCTTGTGATGCTGTTGTAGCGTAGTTTATATATGATCCAGATATAGTGCCACTTTTTGGCCAAGTTGTTGGATAAAATTCACCATAACTACTCGACTCGTAACTACTAGATCCTACATAAAGGTATTTCTCATACCCATCAAAAGACCCAATTAAAGCTGCTCGTTTTGTTTTTGCATTAACAATATTAGTTTGATAAACTAGACTTCCTGAAATGCTACCACTTATGGCTGGAAGGTTTGTAGTTAGATCTGCAATGTTGCCATCATACCTCTGCAAAAGAGATAGCTTATACTTAAAGTTCTCTAATCTCTCAGTTGCTGATCCAAGTGTTACATAATTACTAAAACTTCTATAATCAGTATTAAGTTCAATACCTTCTACAAGCGATCCACTGAGCAGATTATTAATAATACTTTCAGCTGTTGGTGCATTTGTTGATAATATATCATCCCAATCCTTATAGGTAGTTGTAACAGTTGTTTGTGTTTTATTGATATAATCCCAATTTGGTCCTAAAATTTCTTGGAGTTTCTGTTTTGGTTTAGGTGGAATTATTGTTATGTCAGTCTTTGCAGGAGTCCCGAGCTGTTGTGCTAACCATACGGAATCACCAATTCCAATACTAGTAGGAAGTGGAGAATTAAACTTTAAGATGATAGAGTAAGGAGCTATTCCTACTGTGAGCTTATCTTGAATATAATCAAATACTCTAAAAGATACTACACCTACACCATCCTGTTTATAGAGTGATAAGTTTGGAAGTATTTGTGATTTTGGAGTGTCAAAAAGCCCACTACTAAAAAAATTCTTGAAGTTAAAGCCGTCAAGTGTTGGATGGGTTGCAGCTACAACTCTTGCCTCTAATCCATCTGAACTTATCTCTTGTATTTCAATCTTATGACCGTCTCCAGAACCTAATACGTTTCTATAAAAATCGTAACGTACTTTATATTTTCCAGAAATGTATCCTAAATTTAATACATCTTGTTCAACGTTTAATGTAAGATCGTTATTAGCTTTTATATACGTACTTATCCTAAAATCTAAGTCTAATGCAACATCTATATTATTAGATACAGTTAAGACTACTGCGTCATTTGGACAGCTATTAACGTTGTTTGGATAGTTACCAAATGGACTTACTACACTCTGCAGTACACCAGTTGCTTGTGTAGTTGGTGTAGGTGGTGTAAGCATGGGGGGTTGCTTTGCTAACTGCTCTTTATCTATTACCAGCAGTGCTTGCTCTTTTACTCCTTGAATTAAATTTGAAGCATTGTTAATTACTGCAGCTGCAGGTGCAATTGCGTTTACTAGCTTGATCTTTAATTCTCCCTTTGCCACTTATTTTATTATAAATAGGTTAGTTTTAATAAATACCTGGACTAGTATTTGTTTCTTCTGAGTCGTTATTGTCGGCCTCTTCGGTATTATTTGTTGGACTTGTAGGTTGCTGATCTTCGTCTAGCACTCCATCACCATCTTCGTCTAAACCACTAGCTGTTTCTTCAGTTGGCACTTCTGTTCCATCTTCGTAATCGGTAGCTTCTGCTTCTACGTCTGATATAAAATCTCCATAAGCTATTATATCAGTCTCAGACATAGCGCCTTCTACGCTTTCTGCTACAGCTGGTTGTGCTACAAATAAACTAGCTTGATATTGACTAATCATTGCTGCTTCATCTTGTAGATTTATGCCACTAAATTGTTCTGGAGTTTCTGGTTGTATTAAACTATATCCAAAGTCTGCAAATTTAGATGTATTATTTAGAGTCGAATAAAGCGCTTTTTTTCTCAATCCTACAGCGGTATATCCTGCTGGTGGTATATAGTAAGATGTAACTTGTGGTGTAAGTTGTTCTGTTTGTGTTAGTATCAACAACTTTGCCATTGTAACACCGCACCGAGGAAAACCATACTCTTCGAGGGGTGTTGATGTTGGATTTTCAAAATCAAAATCTGTTCTATAAATTTCTTCTTTAGTCCAGTTTCTAGTCTCTGTATCGGTATCGTATATTGCCTCTCCTGTATGTCGAAAAGTTATTTTAGTTTTAATGTATCGAGTATTTTTTGGAATCAAAACAGTATCTCCAACGGCAAACATTGCAGCTGCTCCTGGATCTTTGATTGCTTTTTTTTGTCTTGTTTCTGGTAGTGTAGATAGCTGATCCCACGTACCTGGTTCAGTTGGAAATGCAGTAGAAAATTGTACTTTTTTAGCAAAAAATGCAGCATTCGAGTTAAAGTGGTATGAGTGATCGCTACCGCCAACACCGGCTGGATTTCCCGGAGGTCCTTGAGATCCATATACGTCTTTGTAGTAGTCGGTGCTCCTATATCGTACAAGTTCTGCTAGTTTTAGTAATAAAACTGTCAATTCCTCAGCGTTATAAGCATCCCTTCTTTCGCGCCAGTGATCTTTGTGTTTTTTGCCCCAACTCCCCTCCCAATCATGCCGGTCCGGCCAAATCCTACCCTCTGCTGAAGCAAGTCTATTATCGAGATCGCGTATTGTGTTATTGTGATTTTCTTCTTCCCAGCCTAATAAACCTTTAGAAGTACTTCTCGTATCAACTGTACTACCCCAACCATTTACCTCAGCTTGTTCGTTGTTAGGTAAATCCTCATAAACATCCACAGCGCGTGTGTATAGCGTTACTGGCAACCTACTACTGTTAGCTAGTGCTATAATATTTTTTTGTTTTAAAATTATAGCCTCTTGAGCTAATCGCCGATCGTTTCTACTTTTTTGTCTATCCTTCCATGCTCTAAGAACATCCTTTTTATGATTAATATATGCTTGAAGTCTTGTAAGTCCAAGAGGATAGTCTGGAAGTATTGGTGGAGAATTTAACGGAAATTCTGTTGCTGCTTTGAATACAAGTTTATCTTTTTTATCAGCAAAATCTTCTTTTTTTATATTTCTTAGTTCTTCTTGACTTTGTTGTATTTGTATATCCGCTGCTTGAATTATCTCTACGTAGCCAGGCTGCTGCATTGCTTGTTGTATTTGTTGTATAAGACGTGCAGCTAACTTTTTTTTATCAACTACTGTTTCTATATTTTCAAATTTATTTATTATTGATTTTGGAAACTCTTTAAGTATATCTACTCTATTATTTTTATCTTCAATAAAACTAGCTCTTGCTTGTGCTATTGCATTAGCTTTACTTTTAGCAATATTAATTGGAAGTTCTTTTTTAAGTTTTTCGTAATTAACTTCTATTGCAGTTTTCTTTTCTTTAGTGAGAAATCGTGTGTAATACTGCCTTAGAGCTGTACCCTGGCTTATCGCTGTTCCGGTAAGATTTTTTCGGAATTGCAATAATTTAACTAGTTGGAGTGGGGTCATAGGTACCACTTCATTAGACTTTATAAACTCTATTTCACCATAACCCACTGTTGCTAGGTTTTGTATGTACAGCATTTTAGTATCTTTATTTGGGAATTGTCCTTCAGGATATAGGTTTGTTAATTCTAGCATAGCATCCTCGCTTACGCTAGTTATTTTTAAAGCGTTTTTAAGAAAATTAGATTTTGAATTTTGGAAATGTGCAACATCTAGTTCTCGATCTAATGTTGTTATAGTTGCTATTTCTTGATTATAAGCGTCTCGACGACCATTCCAGTTTTTTTTCTGTTTCCTACCCCAATAATTACTATAATCACGCCGATCCGGCCATAAGCGTTGTTCCGCAGTAAGTCTCCTGATTTTATATTCTCGTTTTGTGTTAGTGTATTCTTCATCTGCATCATATAGCACGCCACTTATTGGTGTGTCAAGCTTTAAGTAATCTTCTCCAAGTTCTGTTTCAATAAGAGTTTGTTCGCTTATAATCTGGGATTCCACACTTGTATATATTGACTGCCCTAATTCTAAAGCTTTTTTGTCTAAAAGATTGTTTACATCATTTTTCAGTTGTTGTAATTCCTCTCGCTCCTGTACTATTAGCTGTTCACCACCTATTACTAGTTGTTTGGCCCAAAAAGTTTCAATTGTTTCATATATAGCTTGTAGCTTGTCGGGGTTTGTTACGTAAAAACCACTTGCCATAATCTGGTCAAACAAATGTATTGGGTATGGTGAAGAACCCTTAGCTATTAGGGTCTTAAACTGCTTATCTAGCTCCCTTAAATTTAAGGGTTCTCCTGCAGGCGTTTGTTTACTTCTTGTTCGGATAATCCCAAAACTGTCAGTGTAAGTTTCTGTTGTCGTAGTTGGTGTTGTATCCCACCAAACCTGCTTATTTAAAAACACAGCATTTATTGTTGTTTTGGAATATCTACCCTCGGATCCTCGAAACGAGGATAGCCTATATATGCTTTGAAAAAAAGTAGTTGGATTCCAGTTTATAGGATCAGAAGCTAGTATTGGATTAGCTGTTTGTTGATCAACGGATAAGTAGGCGCTAGTATTTACAATCCAGTTTCCAAGCCGATTTTTTACAACAGAAAGAGGACTGACTCCGTTAGGTGTTTTAAGGTTTGGTACTATACTTGGAACATTGGAAGGTTGTAATGCTAAAAAAGCTACAACACTATTATATGATTTTTTATATTTTTCACGTAAATCTAAAGCCATAGCTGCAAGCTCAGAGCTTGTTGCATTGGTGGTTGCTGTGTTTGCAAGTGCGTTATTACCCCACACTTTCATTAATACTTCGTACGGTTTGTATGCCTGTATTAGTAGTAGGCATGCTTGGGCTTGTTGCTCATATAGGCTTTTTATAGAATCGTATGCGCTTCTAGCAGCAATTACTTCTTCGTCATTGATAACTCTACTAGGGTTTGGAAAAATTCCGCTTTGTGCCAACTCTTGTGCTACCCTGTGTTGTGTATCTATATATGCTCTTTTTGCTTCATCTGATGCCTGCTTTTTTATAGCTAACTCTTGATAGACTTGCGCCAGTTGTTCTCTCTTAGCAACTACGTGGGCTAGCAGTTGTAAGCTATGGTATTTTTCAAACGTTTTATCAATACCATTAAGCCACATTATACTGTAATCGGTTCTCAGTAATGCTTTTTCTAACTTAGACGTTGTTGGCGACATTAGTGGTTTTAATGATCGAGTTGTTGCATATATTTGGCCAAAAACTTTAATGTCGCAGTGATAAGCTGACATTAGTTCAAATATAGGGTACCAAGTAAGCGGTAAATACGCTTTTTCTTTTACTGCAAAAATATCCTGGACGTCTGGTGTGTTTAATTTGTATGTTATTAAATCATCACCCTCAGCACCTTGCATTGTTAGCTCTATATCGGTCTCATCTTCCATTAACGGTATTATCTCAATACTGCTAAATGGAACAATTTGTAGGCGATTTCCATCAACGTTAAGATATGTGTTAGTTTTTAAATGCTCCCAAAAATCTTCTGGATTTAAGATGTACCAGTTGTGTTCTTTTGTTCCTGAAATTCCATCCTTATCGTAAGACTTTGCTTTTATTTTATACCCAGTAATTCCAGCTCCCGCATATCCAAAAAACTGAGCTGCCATTTTTTCTATTCCTAAAACCTTACCATCTATTAATGGCGAGATTTCGTTTAAATCTACTGTTTGTGTACAAGTTACGGTTGCTGCACCTCCATCTTTTTCAAATTTGATTTTATCACGCGATATGTATGTAAGCATGCTATCAGCTGCTTCTCCGACTAGACTTGTATTTGGATTGTTGTTGTTGTATTTGTCGATCCAATTAAGTCCTGGATAAAATGCTCCACACTTTTGATGAAAGGTATCAACGTCTTCGTTGGATGTTAAGGCAGGAGGAAATTCTCTTAGCTGCCAATTTAGCCAGTCTGGTAATATTGTTCCGCCGTCCTTAGGAAGATCTGCGGAGTTCATGCTGTACCATTGTGGATTTTTTGACCTCCAAATTTTAAATACGTTGTACAGCGATGCGTCTAAGGCACCTTGATAAAATCCAAAATCCTGTTTAGCGGAGGGGTATCTAGGAGCTTTTCTTTTATTTGCTTCAATTATACTACCACTGCTATCAAACTTCTCTTCCCACTCATACGTCATATTATTAAACCTTCTACCATAATCCCAATACCGTAAATTTGGAAGACTACCGCATCCATTTGCTTGTGGATAATTATCGATAAAAGTTCTAGTAATTATACCTTCATCTGTTTCCCAGTCTGTTGCAGATGATCCATTTTTTAGTATGTTGGTAAAAAGCATAGGATGCTTTAGTGGATTAACTATTACAACCTTTAATCTTTCAGAAACTACTGTTCCATATCTATTAGATATATGACATTCATAATACCCTGTTGCTTCTTCAGTTGACTTTTCTGCTGATATAGCTATACCCGATATTCCTTTTCCATTTTCTAGTGCATTAATTGCTACAATATCTTCTTCATTTTTTTTCCAAACATACTGCAACTCCACATCGTCGCCTAAAGTGACTGGATTAATTATGGATGGATCCGACACTATTACACTAAACTCAACTGCTGTACCTTTTAGTATTGTAATTGTACCGTTAATTGGCTCAAGAGTTTTATAGGAAGGTAACCCGTCTATGTATCCATCAATCCATGTTGTTTGAATTACGTTTCTGGTTATATCGGATTCTATTACTGGAGGTACTTGATTTTCTGGAAGGAGAAAAAACTCTCCTGCTCGGATTGCTACATCTTCAGTTATATTATTTATTTGAACTGCTATTTGTTTAGAAGCCATATTACATATCCTAGTATACTAATAACTAGCTTTGTTTCGTATTTTTTAGCAAAAGTGCTGCATAGAAATATTTTTTTGCTTCGTCTGTTAGTAGTGGTGTTTTTATTCCACTTATAAAGGCCTTTACATTTGCAGGTTTAGTAAGTATTTTATACTCATTTGGAGGCAGTTGTGGAAAGCTACGTAAAGGTCCTTTACCTATGTTTTCTACTGGTAGGTATTTGCAGGTATATGACATCCTTCCATTTGTACTTCTTCCTCTCATAGGTGAACCGTCAGCAATAATTGCATCGTCTTGGGGAGCTAGTGTCATTGCGTATAGTATTGTTTCGTATCTTGGATCTAGTATTGGATATGGAATTTCGATATCTGTATTCTCTATTTTATCAAACTGATAGTCTTCATAAAAATCTTTAACGGTTAGGGTACCGCCTCCATACAATAGATTATTTAAGTCTTCCGTAAAAGTTTCTTTAAATGCGGCTTTATCTTCATTTATTTGATCAATATTTTTTTCCATGTTAAGAGTTGCCATAGCTGCGTTTGCTTCTTCTTCTCTCTCTAGTCGCTCTTTTTCTGCTAAGTCTCTTTCGTATTGATCGTCCCTTTGATCAAAGTAGGTTTGCCAGTCTCTTAAGGTTCTTCCACCATAACTAATATCACCCACCCAGCGAATAGGATAAACATATGCTCCCCACGCTCCAATTCTGTAATCAAAGTCTATTTCACGTAACTTTCTAATAATCCAATCTCTAATTTGTTCAAAACCTCCCTGGATAACACTACCAAGCCACTCCTTCACCTCCTCTAATTTTTCTTGAACTAACATAACAGTCTCTTTAATGTTGTTTATCAAAGAAATAGCACTAAACTTTTGATCACTCCAGACTTTGATTATAGTATTTTTTTCTTCAATAGCAACTAACTCACGGTTCGCAAACCTATACTGCTGTATTGCTGCACTTGTTGATATGTTTATAGCAGCAAGTGCTATATCAAAGTACTTATCAATAATATCCTGTGTTACCATGTGTGGAGCGTTCATAAGCACTGCTAATGTTGCTGCACCGTTATAGTTTGCTGTAAAGTTTGTAATTAATGGAATACCTAAGCCTCCTTCATCTGCTGGTGTTGAAAGCAATTCTATTGGTAAATCAAATTCAAAGTTTTCCATATCATTTATTCTGTAATCTTTTACTTCAAACTCTGCTGGGATACTATCTTGTATTGTTGTATCACTATACAATCTTATGTCTATACCCGACGACCCTACTACTTGCTGTGTTTTTGGATTAGTATTTATATCTAAATAATAAGTCTTTGCTACTGTACTCTGGTCTACAGAGTTTCGTGACATATAGTGTAATATATATCGGAATCTTCCAGCCCACTGTGCTACTAGCGTGCTTTGTGGAGCTGTTCCTGGAAATATTTTATTTTTATCTATACCTAAAAGTATAGTCGATGATGGTTCATCTATGATTGTCCATTTTGAGTCGTGTGGTTTCTGTACCCGTACAACCGTATTAGCATTAATAGCATTAGTGGGTATTGCTGTATAATCTTTGTATGGTGCTAGGTTGAATTGCCTTCCTTCCTTATTAGAGTAACCAGAGTGCAATATTAGCGGGTGTGTAAGTGAGCAAAATACAGTACTATTTCTTTCGAGTGTATTATATAGTGTGGATGCAAAATCCATGTACGCTGTAACGCTATCATCTATTTTTGCTTGTAGGTCTTCCGGAAGCTCTTCAATCTCGATATATGAAGCATTGCTATTTCTTTGAGCCCATAAAGCCTTGTGTGGAATACTTGACACTACTTTAGCATAAGCTGGTACTGTCTCACTTACGGAGTCCATCTGAGTTGCTTGGTTTTCCGGTGATACTCCATAAACCTTTATTGAACCATCTTGTTGTAGTGGTATTATTATATGTTTTCCATTATCTTTTTTGCTTGATAATGCGGTAAGTGGACCAGGGACTGTAAGTGGACCAGGAACAACATCTGCTATTTGCTCATATAAAGCTATTGATGTTCTAAACCGTTCAGGTTCTTCTAACGTAAAACTTCCTCGATGTTGAAATTGTATATAAAGGTTCCTAGTTAATCTACCGGTAGGATCGTATACGGTTCCAATGTCTAATGGTGTGTTTATTTTTTCTGCTGGTCTATTGTTTTCGTTTAATGTAGCGTTAGTATAATACTGTGTTGTTTGTTGATTTTGCTTTTCTATAGGTAATAGACTTAAAGATAATCCTGTTATTGCTACTCTAGGCGCTGGTGCTTTTCTTACTGTTTTGATAGTTTTATCCTTAAACCCATTAGTCTCTAAGCCTCGTATCCACTTTATGGTATTATTATTTTCGCTTTGTGGTTCAAATTTATTTGTTGGCCAATTTGTTTCCCAACTAATAAACTCTGGCATATCTTCTAGACCAAACTCTTCGTTTTCGTGTGTTGCCCAAATCCTCATATCATCTATACCGTAATTTAACGTTATTCGAACTTTTGTAGTATTTGGATTAAGTCTATCTAAAACTACTCTATTAAACTCTAAATACTGTCCATGTGTTGGTCTAAAGCTTCGTTGTGGATACAATTCATCTGCGGCAAATAATACTTTATCGAGCCAAGTACCTTTTGATTTTTCTCCTATAAGATATAAGTCTTCTTCGTAATAATTACGAGCTATACCCCACTGCCTATCTAGTTGCTTTTTCCATGGATCTTGTAATGCCACTCTATTAACTACTCGAATATTACCACTGCTATCTAATACTTTTGATTGTAGTTTAGATTCTTTATTATACTCTTCGACTGTAACATACGCTTGACCAATTGGTTTTCCTGGTCCTGCTTTTAAGAAGTTTTCTGCAGAGATTCGTGGAGCACCCTGAAAGTAGTTTTTGGGATCCGATGTTCCAGCTTTTGTAGCCATCAATGGTAGTGTCGGTATATAATAACTTAGTGCATTACCTATATAACACCCAAAGACAGCTCTTACGCCGTCAATTCCATATACACCACCCTTTATCATATCTTGAATAGAAGATACATCTATGTCTTGATAAAACTTTACATAAGACTTTCCTCCAGCTTTTTCTAACTTATAAATGCCTCTTGTAAAGTAACCACCACCTCCTCCTACTACAAAATCTTTTTCATAGTTTATATCTTTTACTACTCCAACATCTAATTGATATGGTTTTGGATGCATATGCTCTGTGTTGTATCCAAATAGCTTTGCCTTATGTGGCTCTATTAATTTTTCTGCAGGCTTTGTATTTAATTTGAATGCCAATAAATCACCAGTTGCAGACTCCCAATCTTCTACACCGTTAGTAGCGTTTCCGTTTTTAACAAGATTTCGATAAAACATATTATCTCTATCAGGATTTTGTACTTCTAGCGTAATTTGTCCAGACTCTGTAGATCCTATATCGTTAGTTACCGTGCACGTATATACTCCGGCTTGTATGGGTTGTATTTTTTGAAATCGAATTGTATTGTTTTCTATTGTTATAGCGTTCTGTAGTGATGGTATTTCTGTAGAGGTAATCTTGCTGTCGTTATGCTTCCAAGTAAATTCTAGTTTTTCGTTTGGTAAAATTACTTTAGGAATACCATTTTCAATATTTAATGTGTTTGGTTGTATTGCATCTAATCTTAAAGTAAAAGTTACACCTTTTAAAACCTTAATAACCCTCTCTTCGTCACTATACAAGTATGTACCAGTTGCATCAGCCATAGATATATTCTTTATCTTTGGTAGCGAAGCTTCCGATATAGAATTGGTAATAATTGGTGGTCTGTTTAGTATAGCTGGAAAGAGATCGTAAACTGTGTTATTTTCGTTTATGCTACTTGTTGGGTATAGTTCAAATACAGACGAAGTAACGTATTTAGTAAAATCGTCGTCGTTTAAATCTCCAATTAGCGAACTATCAAAATTTTTCATTAACTTTTTGCAACTTTAAATATCCAATTTCCGTCATAAATTTGACTTCCAAATGATCCTGAATTTGGAATTTTTAATAGTATTTTATAGTAGCGTTCAGGTTGATATCCTTCTAGTGGTAAACTAAAGTATACTCCACCGGAGTCTTGGCTAACCTTAGTATAATTACTAAATTCTACAATTGGATCGTTAGTGTGTGCGCTATATATTGCATACTGCGATCCAGTTGGTATTTTATATCTATCTAGGTATACTGATGATGTTGTGTATGTTAGTGTTGGATATCTATATCGAACTGAAAACTTAAGTCTTGGAATTGAAGACTCTTTGTATTCGGACTTTAAATTAATAGCAATAACATTGCATTCTTCGTTTGTGTTTATTTCCGGTAACGTACTATTAGTTTGACTTTCGTTGTATTTAGCTTCAAGTACGGGAGAGTATATAGTATGTGTATCCTTACTAAAAAACTTTATACTATTAAATGGGGTAATTGATGTCTCGTCTGCTACTTGTTTTTTTAAAATAAAACCACTAAAAGATATAGAGCCTGATTGTACTTTGTGTACTATTGCGTTCACATTCATATCTATATCAGATACTTTATAAGCAAAAGATTGAGATGCCGTAGCTGTAGTATACCAACTACATCCACCTGGTACTGTAACATACGATCCCGTTGAATTAGCTGCAAACGAGCTTGTAGTCCAAGTTGTGAGTGGTGTCAAAAGTCCTTGCCTGTACCGCCAACTTACACCCTCTGTAGTTGCTGGTAGGTTACCATATCGACCAACTCCCATATTCCATGATTGAGAAATAGGATGACACTCTAATGTAAAGTCTAAAGGAATTTCTGAGGCTTCTGTACTGTATAGTTTTAGGTTCCAGTTAAAGCTATTTGGATTAAGACCTAACTCAACAATACTAGCAGAAATTGCGGAGTAGTCAAAGTCTATAAGTATTCGTGAATTATAGCTACCAGTTCCTTCTACTGTTTTTACTAAATCTAATATAGTGTCTAGCCCTGTATTCTCTTGTGGAGAGCTTTCGTATATTGTTGCGTCTTTTGTTGGATAAAATCTTAGTACCATGTTAGTATGTTGCTATGCGTCCTTTTATATCGTTATTTGGAAACTTTATTTCAAAAATTGCTGGATCTAGGCTTGGGTATACTATTCCATTTCTTGTTGCATCTTTAATATTATACAATACGTTACTATATCCTGAGAGTGGGTCTGCAATATTATCTATCATTACTCTTGGTACAGTCTGTACGCCTGGAACCATTAGTAATGTTGTATATAAATCGCTGTATGCTATTGGTTGGTTTAATTGCCACTTATCAATATTAAAATAATCTTTAAAGGTTTCAATACAACTTAGTAGCACTTCGTTGGCGTTGAATCCAGGCAATGGTATAATATCAAAATTAACGCTAATATTAATAATATAAGCATCTCTTATGTTAATACTATCGGTAAGCATTCTATACTGCGATAGATATGTTTTTAAATTTTCTTTTACAGCTCGGTTTACAATCGTACAATTTTTATTCAAGTCATAACCTAGTACATACATATTTAGTGCTAACGGATTAGCTACTGTATCGTTGATCTCCGATGTTCCAATGTTTGACTGCTCATCTGGGGTAATAAAAACCTTAGATACACTTCCATACACATTTGGCATTGCATATGCTCTCACTATATAATCTTCCTTTGTAACAGCTCTATTTTGTGATGTAAACTGAGCTAAAGTATTTTGTTTAATTTCATCTAAGCTTTCTTCGGCTCTACCACCATTTGCAGGTTTTAAATTAATCGTAGCTACAGAGTTTAGTATATTTGCATTTAAAATACCGGTGTTTGTTGGAAAAGAGTCTGTGTTGGTGCTGATTTTTATCACATCAGTAAGGGTGTTACTTGCTACATTACTTGCTACTCCACCACCTACTAAGTAGGTTACGTAGAGTGTAACGTTTGATGGAGCTATACCATATGCACCCGTAAAAATAGGCGATTGTGGATCAATACTTGCGTCTATGTCATCTTTTCCAGTTGGAAGTGTTAGTCCAATGTTTTCAGGAGTTGCTAGTAATTCTTCGTCTGGTGAGCCACTAACTCCGGCTCCAAACTGTACTTCTAATCCTGCATCAGTAGTTCTTGATACAAAGCGACGAGGTACTCTTTTTAGTTTCATTAGATACGGAGTATCTTGACTGTACACAGCCGCATCTGGGTCATTAAATTGTGTATTTTCTACTTTTTCAAAAATTGTATCTTGAGCAAGATATGGAACTTCATACCAAGTATTACCTTCGGAGTCAATTATACTCTCGATTGCTATTAGCTTTTCGTCGGTTATTTGAAATTTAAAAAACTTTTGTGTACTTGCTACTATTATTTCTTGAGTTTTTGTTTGTGCAGATATAGCTCTTACTGTTTTTTTTGCAAGAAAGTAGTTTGCTACGCCATCGTTATCTGTAGAGTATATAGTAGTTTCGGTTGGAGAATATAGAGTACTATCATTAAAATCCACTGCCTCTTGTGTTATAAATTCAATATTAGTATTTGGATCTCTTACACTCATTCCTGCGTCTATCTTTAATCCATACCTTGGATCAAAGGTATATTCTCCACCTGGGCCACCACTTCCAGATGCAGGGTAAAGTTGCATAACCGTTAAATCAACTTGTGCTGGTATACTGAGCTTTGGTTTGTATCCCATTGCTCCTGCTATTGCTAGTAAGCTTCTACGTTCAGTTGCGTGTAATAATAGCGACTCTTTGAATTGAGAGTCTACGTAATAATTTAGTACATCACCAACATATGCAGCCATTTCAATAAACATCATTCCTGGTGACGCTTCATTGAAATCGTTATAAGTATCTGGGTAGTATGTTTTTGTAAATTCAATTAATCCCTTTTTCAAAGAATCAAAATCTCTACCTAAATATTTAACATCCTTTGATGTTGATTTTACTATATTAGCCATTTACTGTGTATTTAGTACATCAAATTGAATTGATCTTGTATCTATTTTATTTCCCTGTAAACTCATTATGAAAAGTATATTAATTCGATTCTTATCTTCGTATGGTTCTACTTCAAGCTTATTAATATATATGTAAGGCAACCAGTAACTAAAAGCTGTTTTGATATTGGATTCTACCAACTCTACAATGTCTTCGTTCACCTGTTCGAATACCGTATTCTGTAAGTCACATCCAAAGTTTGGTTGCATCACTCTCTCTCCTTTGTTTGTAAATAATAGGTTTTTTGCGTTTGCAAAAGCTTGATCTATTGATAGGTAGTTGAGTTTAAAAGTAGCTCCTGCGGGACCGTTTGTAGGCAAGTCTAATCCAAGAGCTGTGCTCAGCTCGAAATCTATTGGATTAATATACTGCTGCTCTCTTATCATTTACCTATGGCGTGTTGTTCGGCTGCCTTAAGGACTGCTGAATAATCTTTCATAAATGCTCGGGTTGGATCGCTAGTGTTGTAGTTTTGTGGTAGTGGAGCATCGTCATCTAGCATTGTTGCTAGGCTAGACATACTTGATATTCCAACTTGAGCGTCTTCCGAAGTAAGAGCTCCTTGATTCATATCTGGCCACTCATCATCCTCATACGACTCATTTAACATACTCTGTGCTGTTTGGTTTAAAATATCCTTTAATGGTCCAGTAAATGCAGTCTTTATTGCTGGTACCTTTGTTTTAGTGCTCTGTAGCAGTGGCTCAGTTGCCTGTTTTACTCTCACTGTCTTGGTTGCGCTTTCGTTCAATATTGGCTTAATTGAGCGTAATTCTTCTTGAATAACTGTTCGTACTTCATCTCGTACAACTTTGCGCATTATTTTTATAAAATCCGATGCTTTCATGCTTTTTATTATAAATAGTTAGTTTTTTTATTTGTAGCCTACAAATGGTATAGGTGGGATCAAAGTATTTGGTGGTGCTTGGACTAAGCCCACCATAGTGGTTAGTTGTAGCTCAAAGCTCTTTGCCATCTCTCTTACAAAGCCTACAACGCCATCTTCTGGTAGTGCTTTCATTTTAACAAATGGCCCTATAGTAAACGTTATGTGGGTTGATCCAGTTGGTCCCTTCCAATTTGCTCCCGTCCAAAACAACCTTGCCGCTAAACCAAAAGCCACTGACATCATAATAGCGTCAACATTTACCAACCTCTTTCTTATCAACTCTAACTCGGCTTCATGTTTTTCTTTAATCTTTTCAAGCTCTTCTTTAAGCTTTTTTTCTACCTTTGCTAGAAACTTTTCTATCTTTACCTCTATAAAGCTTTTTATTTTTTTAAAAATTTTCATTACTGTTTGTAATAGGAATTTTATAATAGGAACTTTTTTATCCAAGCTATTTGCCCACCGGTTCATAAGTATACTAAAATCCGACTTATCATCTGCCTTAGCGTCTGCAAGAGTTTTTAAAGTCTCTATTACTTTTTTTAAATACTTACGTTCAAATTCAACAAAAAAGTTTACTACAGTTGGCTCTTGAAATGCAATGTTAAAGTTATCTTCAAAGGTGTTGTCTATAATTAAATCTGAAAGTAGTTTTAATAATAAGCTTTCGCTAGCGGGTGGGGATTTCATTATTCCTGCAACAACCTCCATGGCTGCTAGGTATGGCGCATTAGTACTTTTTACTGATTCTAAAAAATCATCAATATCTTTTTGCATTAACTCTTTTAGTGTGCTATTTGATACCTCTTTAAGAAATAGAAATAGTCCAGCTGCTAATTTATCAATAGCCTTAAGTTGCCCAAGCTTACGATAAGCTTCTTTTTTTTCATCTAATATACTCTTTGCTTGACCTCCTCTTGGATCCAACTCGTCTAACTGCAGTCCATACATACCTTCAAGTAGGTCTGTTATTGGTTTTTCGTTTGGTGGATATCTTAGATTTTGTCCTGCTATTACATTATTTGATAGCTGCAAAAACCCCTTTCCTGCCCTTGCTACAAACTTAAATTTACGAGCATATCGTTTAATTATTCTTTGATAATGCTCTATTTTCTTTTTCTTAGCTTCTATATAGTTTTTTTTAATTAAGATTTCTTCCTTCATTTTTTTCATAAAGGTTGGAGGAAGGAGATTTAGTAAATATAATTCTACTTCTTTTTTAACCTCTTCTGCTTTTTTTAAAATATACTTTTTTAGTGTCTGTAGCTGCTTATTAATCCAAGCTATTGCTTTATCAATATACGGCTTAACTTTTTTTTGGATATCGTCTAGCAGTAGCCTTAACGAGTATGCCTGCCCTACTACAAACCGACCTACACTAGAAGTCGCTATTTTATTTCCTATACCTGATGCTGTTTGTATTATCTTTGCGGCTCCCGGAAAGTGCGTTTCGTTTGCTATTTCTTGAACAAGTTTCATTAGTTCTTTTGCCTTTTTAACTAAATCTACTATAGTTTCTTTATATGCCCCAAACTTACTTCGCTTTGTTTCTAGTACCTTTTTGAGCGTAAACAAATCTGCTCCAGTTTTAGCAACCATTGCAGCTATAACTTTTGCATAATCAGTCATTCCAACATCTACGAGATATGCTGTTACTTCAGGATCTCCACTAGTGTTAGATATATTCTTTAAGCTACTTAAACTTGTTTGTGTACTAGCTGCAGTGCTTGATAGGTTCTGTACGGTGTTGCCTATGTTTTGTGCAGCTTGTGCTCCGCTTTGTACTGAGTTTATATTTTGAGGTGCTGCAGTAATTGCGCTTGTATTAGCTATAGTGCTGACAGCGCTAGCTTGAACTCTATTTGCCTCATTAAGTTTTGCTTCTAGATCTCCTTTTCCTAAATCCTTTATTTTTGAAAAATTAGTAGTAACATCTGCCACAAGTAATTTTAGTTCTATCTCAATATTAGCAACTTCTGCTTCTAAGCTCTTTGCTAAGAGTACCGATCTCTGTGCTAGATCTGTTCCCATTAATAGAGCTTTTTGTATTTTTTGTATTTTCTTTTTAACCTTCTTTGCACGTGCAACTTGGTTTTTTTCTATTTCCTTTACCTTTTTTTTAACTTTTTTAAAAAGAACAACTGCTTGACTTTGGTTTAGCTTTTTTGTTGCTTCTGCTATCTTATCTTCTATTTTTTGTTTTATTTTATCTATCTTAGGCTGTATTGTTATTTGGATTTCTCGCTTTAACTCTTGTATTTTTTTTTCTAATTTTTTAAGTTCAGGTTCAGCTATGTTTTTAATAAATTCAAACTTTTCAATAGCTCTAAGTAGTTTTGTATGTTGTGGTTTTTTTTGTATTAACCTATTCATGTAGGTTTTAAATGATGGTGGACTTAGCACTATCTTAGCTAACGCTTCAATAGAAGTTACAGCTTGTGCTAACTTTGAAGCTATATAATGCTTTGCTGCGGCTACCCTATCCTCTTTAGCTATTGTAATTCTTGTGGCATCAGCAAGTTGTGCGTCTAAGTTAAGACTCATAGCAGAACTTATAAAGCTTGTTCCTAGTAGTGGCATGTTGTCTTGAGTTCTTGTTAGCTCTCTCACCCTTGCTAAGTCTGCAGAATTTTCTACTTTTGTAGTTAATCCTACCGTACCGGTACTCTTTGCTATTCTACTAATTGCTGTATTTATTTGTATGAACTTTTGTGGTATTTGTTGTAAGTCTTCAAAGCTAGTTAATTTAAAATTACTAACAGTATCGATTAGCGATAACTCTTCAGCAAACATACCAGCAATCTCATCTTTTGTAAATTCGCTTTCAAGAGTAGTAAAGAGGTTTGTTAATTTTTTTAACGACTCTTTTTCTTCTTGTATAATCTCCTTACATCCATCAACAAGATCTTGAATAGTTATTGGTAAATTTGCAATTTCTTTTACAAGCAATTTTGTTTTTTGAATTGTATCTTGTATTTCTTTTTTTTTCATCTTTAGATGGTTTGTAACTCCTTCTAAGGATTGCTTAAGTCCTAAAACAGCCCCTTTATTTAATAAAAGCTCTTTAGATACCATATAAGCTTTTATTGTTTGCGTCATCACTTTTTTGTTGGTAGGGTTTACTTTTATTGCTGAAGCTCCTATTGTAAACGGTGGGGGTGCAAGTGGATTTAGACCCGGTGCAGGAAGTGACGGTGGTACACCTACGGGCATACCTTTTTTTACTGCTGCAATGTAGTACTTGACAATAGCTTTAGCAAAATCTTCACCGTCGCTAAGATTACCCATTGTCATATCGTTTACAAGTGGCTGAGTAAAATCTAATTCAAAATTAAGTGGCATAAGCTATACGGTTGATCCAACATTACCTACAAATAAACCTTTCGACTTCCAATTATCCGTGTTATATGGTCCCCAATTTGAATTTGATTTTGGTACGATAGCGTATGGACCCATGTTAGAGTGCTTACCATTAACATCTGGTTTGTTTGGTGGATAATACTCCCAATGCCAAGCTTCCGATGATACTGCTCTTATAAACCCAAAACGATGAGCGTTTTCATTTAACCAAGACATATTCTTTCCACCCGCAATAAACGGGTTTGCTGGATAGTGTGGAAATCCTCCTGTATTCAAATCGACTGCAACTCCATTTCCATGTTGAGATGAATTTGGTGGGGCTGTTGCTGGATCAAACTTACCTGAGCTTGCACCTAGTCTTTGTTCTTCTGTCATAGTTCCACCTCCTCTCCATCTACTTTGAGTTCTTAGTGAATATTGATCGCATAAACTTACTGTTGCTCCTTTTGAAGTTACCGCACTTCCACCTCCGCTTTTTTTGTTTGGCCATCCTGCAGGAAATGCTGGTCTAAATCCTGAGTTTATAGCTAAGCTTATACCTTCAGCCTTTGCAGCTTTTATCATAGCAGCCATGGCTGTTGCAACATCTGTTCTCATTGGCTGCGCACTCACTCCTGAAATTATAGCACATTGTATTTGTTTTTCTTTGTTTGCTATTAAAGCTTGTGGAATTAGATCTATTGATGGATCCATTGGAAACTCACTTTCGCCCGTTGTACTAAATGATACTATTTTTTCAACAGTTACTGTTACTATGTCTTTTGATAATTCGGTTTTTAATAAACTCGACATTGATTTAGGTACATTATTTTCTACCTTAATTTTTTGCTTTAGTTTTTCTGCTCCTACATAGTAGACAGCATTTTGGGTAGGGTGTCCGTATGGTAAAAAACCATAAAAAGCACAATTATTATATAGCCAAGTATATGTATCCGGTTTCATATTCGCATCAGGTCCTATAGAAAAAAACTTTGCGGATTGTCTAATATCTTGACCAGGATAGTATGGGTGTGGGTATAGTGTTGTACTAGCGTCCATACCTGCAGCTTTTTGATGTAGCGGTGGTGAAAAATCAGACTCTTTTAATCCCTTAATATATTCTTCAAGTTTTGGATATGAGTCTGCGTTAAATAGCGGTGGTGTAGGTGTAGGTGTTGTTGTTGTAACACTGCCAGGTGCATAAGTAGTACCATTATCGCCAACAATACCGTTAGCATCTACTGATGCTTTTAGCGCAGCTAATGCTGTTTCTTCAGTGTATGTTGGCTTTTGATACTCCTTTGTGGCTACATCAATTTCACCATACATAACTTTTATGCTTACAAAAGCATCTCCATCTACTGGTATATACCTATACGTCTGTTGTGGTGTTGTGTTTGGTGATGTTGCAGGTGGTGGAATGTTAAATATTTCTTCAATTTTATTTGCTTTATTTAACAGTGGTCCAATTATTGGATCTGTTTCTTTTTTATCTTTTACCATTTTTCTCAACTCGTCTGTCACTTCGTATTTTGACATATAAGCTTGTTCTATTTTTAATTCCAAACCTTTATCTACTTTGAAAGCATTAGCCATCATTATAAAGTAAGTGTAAGCTTCTTGCTCTACTACTTGCGAACCTCCTGGTATCTGTCCTAGTTTGTCTTTTAAATTTGCCATTAGTGTTTATGTGTTGTTAACTGTTGCTCCGTCTGTTGATTCATAAAATCCTGGTAAGTCTTTTAATGGTGATGTTATTGGTGATACTGGTGTTGCGTTTGGATTGACTCCCGTTTGTGATGGGCCCATTGCTGTTATTGTACCTATAAGTTTTGTTGGATATGCTGTGACTGTTTCTGGTGGTGGTGCTTTAGGTGTTATTGCTTTATCGTGACTCACTCCATCTACATAGGCAAATGTACTTAGTATTTCAGGTATCCGATCTGCTAACATTCTAAATTCGTGCTGTGTATCTTCTAGGAAATAAGCCTGTCCTACTGTTGTTATAATGTTAGCGTTTTTTAAAACAAAAAGTATATCATCAAGTAAGTTTGCTAATTTAAAGCCTAAGACTAATGGCTCGTATGCATTATTTGGTATTGGATCTCCTTTATCTTTAGGTGGTTGGGGTACATTCTCGTTCCACTCCTCTCCCTTATTTGGTACACCCAAATATAAACCCGTTTCGCCATAAATTACAACTTGCTCTGCAGCATCTATATTTACGTTTCCAGATGACGCTATTGCTACATCAGTTCCGAATAGCATTAGATAGTCCTCCGAAGCGTTGACTATAATCCTACTAGCGTTTAGTATTGCCTGTCCTTCTCCCTTTAGATAGTTGTTAACAAACAAACCACCCTTTCCTCCCGGTTTTATTGATAGTAATTTATTAAGATCTACTTTTGTAGTTGTTGTTGTTCCTTGGAACTGCTGATCATCCATAGGATAATCAATAACTGGTAATGGTTGGAACTCTATCTCAATACTACTACCGACTAATGCTTGTGGATTAAATGCACCTCCACTTTCGTCAGGATTTCCTCCTTCGTTACCAAATCCACCTAGATTTTTATTTTGTCCTGCAAGCGCTTTTTCAAGCCCTCCTTCGGATTTAATTTTTTCAAATATACTATTGTAAGTTACTACTACTGCCATCTTGTTTTATTTACACACCTACCGGGTATGATATCTGTAACGATTCGTATATTTTAGCTTTTTTTAATAAGAACTTTTTTTCGTTTTCGTCAAATTTGAACATTCCAGTTGAGTTTTTATTAAAAACCTCATTAATAATAATACACATCTTTAGTGCTGATGTTGGGTTGTTTAATAGTCGATTAAACCAACCTTTTCGAAAAACATTATTCTTATTACCTGGTCTACTTATTCTATCAAAAAATCCAATTTGAGATGAAAAACATGCAATAGCAAATTCTGGAATTTTATCTTCTCCTAGAGTTTCAGATAGCCACTTTGTCCAACCAGGAGTTCCCATACCCTTTCTTCCAAAAGACTTTTTTGCTACGCCATCGTAATATGCTTTTCCTGAATCCCCAAAAACAGAACCCGGTCCTCCTCCCCAAGCCATTTCAAATTGAATATAACCCAACCACGCATCTTCTCCCATTACAACTATAGGATACCCTGTACTTTCTTGACATAAGAATTTCCAAATAAATAGTGATGCAACTTTTTCGCTAGTTAATAACGTATATAGAGCTCCTTTAACTTCAGCGCTCTTTTTGTCACCCTTCGCTACTCCAGGATACTTCTTCATAATATTCTCCGCCATAGCGCTAATATTTGGTAAACCTGCAGCTTTTGGAGCATCTATAAATAGACTCTTGTACCCTCCTTGAAAAGTTGAGGAAATAACTCCTCTCATAGTTGGCCCTCCAGAGTCGTTGGGATGCTCACCCCAACCTCCTTCAAATTTTTGAACTTGAGGAACAAGAAAGTTTTGTGCTAATGCTTTTAGTGTATCTATTCGAATTTTAGGTGTAACACCTGCTCCCTTCAAAGCATTAGTTACATACATATTAACTATCTTTTGATAATTACTATCTATTGCGTTAGCTAGATCTTTTAGTTGTTTTTGAAAACCAGATTCTACAAGTGGTGGTGTTCCAGACATATTATTTTATTTATATTATTAACTTGGATCTTTTGGATCTTCTAGCTCTTTATGTGGATCTACAGTTGTATCAATAACCTTACTATACAACCCTTCATCCAATTTACTTACAGATGGTGTTATTCCTGTTTTTACATTATATATGTTTTCCCACGTTTTAAGCCTTGGTGGCGTCTGTAGTGTTATTTCTATATTTTGTGAAGAACAAAAATACATTGATACATCGTCTTTTTCCCAATCCTCTTTAGTATACATTGAATCTCTCTCAGTCACAGACTCTCTGTTTATACGAAAAGTTAATATAGGATCTCCTGATGCTCCTACACTTTTCCATGGCTTAACTTCTCCTTTTTTTTCTTTTTCGGATGTAGATCCAAATCTAATACTATTTCCAAACCTTCCTTGTAAAATAAAGTCACCTTCGTAAGGCCGTAGTTGTGGATATATTTTAATATCATCTCCTTCTTTAAAGCTCTTTTTATCTTTCCATTTTTTTTCAAAACGTTTTGATGCTGTTGTTTTGTTTACTCTTCGATTATACTCAATTGTATCTACGTTTGATAGTAGGAATGGTGATGAGTTTGAAGTAATGTTGTGCGTTGTTGGTACGGTAAAAGTATAGTATGCTATTTTTGCTAGCGCAGAACCGTTTGGTTTTAGCTGATCTCCAAAGGCTTCAAAGATCATAACTTGCTCACCTGGAATTGGAAATCTTGTAATAGATCTATCCATTGGAAATGCATAAGTTGTAAGACCTGCTTCAACTTTTGGACTAAACGGAAGTCCATTTTCTAAATCACGATATTTTATTTTTCCAATATCAGCAATAGTTTCATAGTCAATGTGGTCCTCGTCTAGTATTATATCAATAACGTGACCAGGAACTATCTTCCTTCTTATTGGTGAAGGGATTATTGGACTAGCGCCACCTCCGTCTGAAAAGAAATCGAAAAAACTCATTACTTGCTATTGTCTATTAATTCTTGAGCTTCTGAAAGTAGTTGTGTTCTTTCAGCTTCTGTTAATCCAAGTTCATCTTTAGAAGCTCCTTTATCAGAAACCACCAGTAATCGCTGAACTATTGCTGTTAAGCGAATAAGGTTGTCATCATTCTTTACTGAGACCTCCATGTATTCTTTTACGAGAGGCACCATTATAGAGGCATCTGTCATACTTTTAATCATTGGTTTAAGTTGATCTATTAAACCATCAATTTGTGCCTCTTTTTTTTTGCTGTTAGTATAAACATCCCTCAAAAGGTCTGAGAATGTTTTATCGTCAAATAATTTACTATCTTTATCCATGGCTAGTTTTATAATAAATAGCTTAAACAAAAAATAATGCTAAATTTTAATTTTTGGCGTTTCTATTATTTGATTAAGGTATTGTTGTGCTTTTTGTATTTGCACTCCTGCTATCCATGAATCTCTGTTTTGATAAAAACCTAAATCAGATAGTTGTTGTTTATTTACTTTTTTAGGGTCAAACTCAAAAGCATCATAATTTGCTCCTCCTCCTATTTCTTCCCAATTTTTAATTTGATCTTGCAACACGCTAACTAGTACATCTTTGTCTATGGTAATTAACATTAGTATACTTTATCTTTTGGTAAATAACCATACTCCAAATAATCACTATACATTACTTTAAATTTACCTTTTAAAAACTTTATCATTTTAGTAATTTGCTGAGTATTGGCATTTGACATATCTCGTATATATATGTAAAGTGCTTTTTTGTTAAAAAGGTCAATAGTATCTCTTATTTTAAAGAGGTGAAGAACTGCATAGGCTAATACTCGATCGGTTTGCTTTGAAAAAACCGTTTCTACTCTACTGTCCCAGTATTCTGTATATGCGGTTACAAACATGCTAAGTTCTAATTCTTTAGCTTCTGTCTCAACAAAGGTAGTTCCCATTACTAGATCACTACCTACATCTAACCTATCGTGATTTAATAGCTTTTTATAGTTGCTTTTGTTTTTTAAAATACAAAAGTTTTTTGCTACTATACTAAAGTAACTAAAAGCCTTTCCGTTATCTTGCTTAAACTTTGGAAGTTTTTCAACAAGAAAACTTACAACCTCGTGTTGCTGTTGTTGCATTGTTTGATCTGCCGTGTAATAAAACTTAAAAGTGTGTATAATATTTTCAACTAATTTATTAAACGCGGTTGATATTCCCTCTTTGTATATCTTGCTTCTCTCTATAGGGTCTACACAACTATTGTATTTTATAATCTCAAGATCCACTTCTGGACCAAAATACATTCTTTTAGTCTTTGGTTTTCTCGTCTTCTTTATCTTCTGCTGTGTTGACATATTTTGTTATAAATTTATATAAATCATCTATTGATTGATCTATTTCTTTAAAAATAAATCCTACTTCGTCGTCAGCCTTAAAAGCTCCCAACCTATCTACTTCTTGTATCTTGTCTCGTGTTTCTGTGAAACGGAAGAATAAAGCAGAAATAAACCGCACATAAGCTTCACAGTATTCTGAAGCTCTTTCTGCTTTTTTCCAATTTGCATAAACTAAATAAGATAGTATTGCAATAATTACCGCTTGTATAATAACTACTATTATCATTATTTAAAAAGTTTATCAAAAACGTTTATTAAACTTTGTTGCTCATCTTCTGTCATTACCTTAGTAACCTTACTTGTATTTGTTTTAGGTTTTTGTATTTGCTTTTTATTACCCATAATATCTTTTTCTACTTTAGAAGCCATCATATCGGCTTGATGTAATATATATGGTAAATTTGTTCTTAGAGCGCTTTCAGGGTTGTAGTTGATAAAGTATGGCTTATTAGCTTCTTCATACATTCCGTCGTGTAGTTTAATTCCGTACCACTCATTCTCAGATACAAATATATTTCTGTCTGCTAATAACTTTAAACTTCTATCAGGTACCGTCATAAAGGAGTTTATTGGATTATTTGTATACTCCTTTCCTTGATTTTTTCTATGCCAGTCTGACGGATTAGGTATGTATTGTTCTGCTTCTTCTGTACCAATCTTTCCTAGGTCGTGATTAAGTGCAGCAAATAATAGCTCTTCTTGAGTGTGATTAATGTTAGCTCCAAAAGATTTCCACATATCATTTACAACAATAGCCATATCCATTACCCGTATAACATGATCAACATATCCTCCTGGAAAACAATTGTGGTAATTTATATTGCCACTTGCCGGCATTAACATTAGTCGTTCTTGATGATCTGTATATAATTTTAATAATTGATCTTTACGTTCTCCAGTAAAGTGCGTATCAATATACTTAATTAGTTTATTGAAGTTATCTTGTAATTGCTCTGCTGTTAGTTTCATTATATTAGTTTTTGTAACCGTTTTATTTCTATCTCTATTTTTTTGCGATAGGTAACTCTAGTCTCTTTGACTAGTTCTTTTTTTAACTTTGCAAACTTAACCAAAGCTTCTTGCTTTTCTGCGGCCTTTTGTGTTTTACTCTTTTTTACTATTAGCTGCTTTACAGCAAGAGGCGTCATCTCATACTTACCTTTAAGATCTGGTTGTTCTACTCCTTTAAAATACACTGTACCATCCTTGTGTACAAATTGCTTCATAAATTTCCAGCCTTTAGGGTATCCTACTGATTTCTTTTTTGGAGCATCTTCTGGATGCCAATATAATTCTATAACACACTCACTGCACACTATACCAGTTGCCGTTGGACTACATCCGTGAACCTCTGTACCGCAGTGCTTACATTCTAGGGTTTTGCTTTTAGGTTTTTGTATCATATAGATAACTATACAAATAATATATTAAATATGCTAACTTAATTTGGAGAAGATCCAGGAAACTCAAACCTAGTGTCTACTAGTAAAGTAAACCAGGTTTGGTTATTTATTATGTGTCTTGATTTGTGAAGGGGAACATTACCATATACATTGTACGAGTACAGTACCGCTTCTTTTATAATAGACTTAGATCTGCTGTAAACAAATAGTATATTATCCTCTTGTACATAGAATACTAAATCTCTATTATCAACTAAGTCGTGAGTATCTTGTAATTCTTTTAATAAATCGTAATGCTGCATATAATCATCATATACACGCCTTCTAGTCAACTTATTAAAAGTTATTTGTGGTTCAAAAAAAGAAGCTTCAGAATATGCTGCGCTTTGGGCATACTGAAGCTCCTTTGATGCTTTAGCTAAAAACTTAGAATTTACTAATTGTTTATAGCATTTCATTTTTTAGTCTTTATTACTTGGTTTTCTTCGACGGTTTTTATTTGCTTTAGGCTTCCCTTCGCTTGCTGGAGTAGTGTTATTAGTATGAGCGCTTACTTTATCTAAGATAGACGCAATGTGCTCTTTTTTTGTTTTATTCAAAGCGTTTTGAATATTTGGCGACTTTGAAATAGTAGCTTCTGCAAAGTTTTTAGTTGCTTGATACTTTGCTGTAATATCCTTATTCTTATTTAATTGTTTAAAGTAAAGATAAATAAATGCTACGCTAATAATAGTACTGGTAATAGTTAATAAAATCATAAGTTTTAATTTGATTAGTAAAAATATTTAAAGTTTAATTATTATTAATATCCGGAAAAAAAACCAGAAAAGCAACAGTTAATCAGATTTATTTTTATATAAATAGGCATCTACAGCATTTTTATATTAGGTTGATTCTTATTCCAGTAAGTTGAATCTCCGTAATAAGTACATAACTCTTCTCCAGCTGCAACATCTTTGATAGTAAAAAACTGAAAGGCTGCCATATGTCGGCAGGGATGATCTCTCCAAGCTGTATTTGGTTCTATATTGTGATTGTAGATACATCCATACCCCATAGGTAATACTGCATTTTCCCAGGTAGGTCCTTTAGGATATCCAAAAATATAATTAGGTAGAATTCTATCATAATTCTGAGCATTACTTTTTCTGTATAGCGATAGTAGTCTACACTCTTCTATGACTGTATTAGCTTTTATTGCTTCAGTAGCAAATACTCCATAACCCTTTCCGGTTACAAATTTAATTTCAATATTTGATGCAATCTTTAATTTCATACTAAAGCCATTCTATCAAATCTAAATCCACAAGTTCGTTGTATTGTGCAATTGATACGCTTACAAGTACGTCTGTAGGATTAGTTGGTTGATTGCTTATATATATAACTACGTTTTCGTCATTTTCGCTATAGTCTGTAATGTAGCTGTGAATTAAAAATAAATCGTCAGGTTGTGTGTAAAAGGATATTGTCATTATTTTAAGGTTGTTGAGTATAAAGCTGGTGCAGTTCTTCCACGACCATTTGGTGCATCTAATCCATATCCATGGATCCAATTATCATTCTTTAATGGAAATCCATATAAATCTACTGGATATGTACAAGAGTCTTTTTTTAAGAGTGTACAAGTTTTTACATCTAAAGCTCCGTACGACATGAGCGTTTCTTTTACAAAACGCAAGGTGTCACCACTATCAGCTATATCATCAAATACCCAAATAGTTTTATCTTTAATAATACTAGGATCAGGCATTTTATATACTAAAAAATCTCCTTTTTCTGTTCCTTTATAGGAAGATATGCCTAAGTATTCTACGTAAGGCTCAATTTCTATATATCTAATTAAATCTGCAAAAAAAGGAACTACTCCTTGTAAAATTGGACAGAAGACAACGTTGTGTTCATCTTGCTGTTTATATGTTTTATTAATTGATATTGCTATATTATATACGCATTGATCAATTTGTTGAGGATTATATAATACCTTTGTTTTCTGTTTCGAGATTGTATTCATGTATAACTGTTTTAAATGCTTTTTCAAAAAAATCTGTACGATCACTAGAATCGTATATTACTTTATACCTAGTAAGTTCATCAACTTTATCTAAAACACGACTTCCTAACCCCATAGCATGGGCCTGATGCATTATATCTAAAAGTAAATCCTCACTAGTCATATCTTAATATACAAAAAAAATATAAAAAAACCTAATACTTAATTACAAATATCCACCCCCACCAGACCATCCTTCCATTACTGTAGAATCCTTTGAACTCGTATTGTCTTTTATCTCTTGTGGTTTGGTTTTTAAGTTCTTAAATGAGTGGTTTGTTGCAATAATTAATACAATAGCTAGTGGATCAAATACAAATATGATAAGTAGTATAAATAGATTTGCTACCTTCTTAACTGGCATTGATGCTATTTCGCTAACGTATTTAATAGCACCTAACTCATTACCTGTTTGAGATTGCGACTCCATGTTTAAGACTTGAATATCTAGGTTAGTTAAACTGTCATTTAGTTGTTCTATTTTTAAAGAAACCCTAGACTGATTATCTATAGCTACTGCAAGTTGTGTCTCAAAAGCTTTTCTATTTCCAGTATTAGCTCTACTTATGACTTGACCAGTTTTATTGTCTACTGCTTGCGTTGTTGTGTTAATTGATAGTGCATTTCTTAATTGCGATATATCAGCATCTAAACCTGACTTTTCTACCGCATATTGTTTTATAATTTCATTAAACCGGTTTCGTTTTAATTGTACATTTGCAGTTTGTTTTTTTCCAATTTCAAGCTTAGATATGTTTTCTTGAAAGCCAGTAGATAGCAGTCCATATATTCCTAACGATGTAATAAGTGATAATATTACTAGCGCAGTAGTCAAATATATTTTTAGTAACTTATAGATGTTGCTCCACTGATCGTGTAAGTAGGTTGTAATAGCTATTTTAGATATTTCAAGAAAGGAACCCATTACAATTACAGGAATAGCTACACCTGCAAATAGTATAGATAATCCAACAATACTATAATAGGCAGCTGTAATAGATAAGCCAATTGCACAAAATAATAAAAACCAAGAGAGTAACCTTTGCTTCATATTAAACAATATCCGTTGACTCTATTAAAGTGTACGTAAAATGATTGCCGTGTATTTTAGCAGCTTTTTTACAAATAGATATAAATTCATTAAAATCCTTTACTCGTTTAAACACCTGACATCCTTCTGACCAATTTTCTACCCAAGTAGAATCAACACCCGCTTTGTGGATATTAATTCCAAACATACCAGTATCTTGTTTAACTTCATCAAATGTTAAATCTTTATTACCATCTCTCCAAACAGTAACTTCTTGTAGCCTTTGACAAACTGCTTCATATTTT
>Ga0181358_1000160_pt1 | contig 29323 bp, 21 predicted proteins | sample Fa13VDMM110SD_FD_130096 | JGI IMG/M metagenome (GOLD analysis project Ga0181358, IMG submission 130096) | Freshwater viral communities from Lake Michigan, USA - Fa13.VD.MM110.S.D | ecosystem: Environmental > Aquatic > Freshwater > Lake | place: USA: Michigan | collected 2013-09-24 | reverse complement strand
ACACAGCGAATACAGCGAATACAGCGAATACAGCGACACAGCGACTATGGGGGGAAAAATCTTCGGGCGGGGGGTAAAAAAAATGAAAGCAAAAGTTTCGGCAAGGGTTGGCATAAATGGCGTTGAATAACTGTAAGAACGTTATCGTTGAGGAGACCGACATTGAGAAGCATATCAAGGCGTGGGGCAAGATTAATGCGAAGGATAATCTCAAGAGAGAGATATACTCTATCCTACTACAAGAGAACGACAAGTATCGCAGATATACTAAGTCTCAAGTGTATAAGTATGTATCAGACTACTCCGACTATTCAGAGTGGATATGGAAGCATAAGATTAATCGTATGTGTCCCGAGCCTTTCTCCTTCCATATCAAAACCGGCTCATTCATTGCCGACGAGATGGTAGGACAAGTAGTAGGTCTATGGAGAGAGAACACTGCCGACGGCTGGTCTTCCTTAGCCGTTATGAATAAGTATGATTGGAGGTATATGGACGAAGATAGCCTACAGACCTACAAAGAGGGGATTAACTCTCTATACGGTCGCAAGTATGGAGAGCGGGAATACTATATTATTAACATTGAGGAGATGGAAATGGATATGGAAGAGGAGTATGAGGAGGCAAAGAACTATATGCTGGAAAATGGTAGTGTCCCAGATGACATTGACGAGCATATCTGCTACCAGTTAGAGGTATATGCTGAACTACAGAACGATATCCGCCGTGGCAAGTAAGGGGGTTTGCGGTTAGCCCAACCCCGCTTAACCCGCTCTTATTAGTTCTTCATTTCTTTTAGTAGAGAACAAGGTATATGGACTACTGGGTGGTGCTTATCTACATAGCCTAATCTTGCTCCTCTAATAAACTGTTGCTCTATTTCCATTTTTTTGTATTCCTCTTCATCAAAGACCCAATACATAATCTTGTCATAGAAGTCAAAGACTACTAAGCCATTCCCCTTCTCTTTCATATAGTCAATCTTATTCTTCCCTATGAGAGCAGAAGCATACTGTAAGACTGGAGACCGATACTTCTCTAATAGGTCAATGTAGTTCATCTTACGTGCCTTCTGCTCTACATACCACGGGGGGGTCTCATCATCATCATTCTGGTATTCAACCCAGTCCATAGTATCATACTTAGCCAACTTCTTCAGTTTAACTCCTAAGAACTGCTCTATTTTATAGTGGTTCTTGTTCTCACGGTCATAGCCATACTGGAGGTCGGCGTTCTGGTGTATCATTCTACCTCTGCCCGGGATAATATGTTTCCCAAATAAACGCACTTTTTTCCCAGATATATTAGGGCTTAAAGGCAATCCTATATTATCATATATACGAGATGGCGACCAATCCCCACGCAAGTTGTAATAAGAGAGTGGCATTCGCTTGGGCTAAGTATTTTGAGGCTACTAGAGGAAGACATAACTCAGACTTCACTAACCACAGAAGGCTCTTAGAGACCGTGGAGAAGATGCCAGAGCATATTAGGTCTGAATACATAGATATGATGAAAGAGTTAAAGAAGACTTGGGAGTGTCCCGTGTGTATAGAGATGATACAACCCGATAACCTTGACATCACTAACTGCGGTCATTTCTTCTGTAAGCCTTGCTTAGCCACCTATAAGAGCCAGAATGCTAATGATTGTAAGTGTCCTATTTGTAGAAGGAAGATAGGCACTCCTTAGAGCGGGTTAAGCCGGGTTGGGGAAACCGCAAACCTTAAAGGTTATATTTTTTAGCGATATCAGCATCAGCCGTATGGTAGGTCTTACCCTTATCTAAAAAACTATATATCCTTGCCATAGCCCACTGTTCTTTCGGTAGTCTCTTAGACCTTGGGTATTTCTTAGTATCCGGGTTCTTACTAAAGTCCTTTTGTAATCTTACTGAAGAGATATTAGACTTCCACGCCCCTATACCTCTGTCATATATTTCATTAAGGGCTTTCATAGGAACTTTAAATAATACTGATAGTTGCTTCTTTGACATAGGAACTTCTGGGGGGATACCAGCCTTCTTGAATAGATGCTCTTTGTGGGTCTCCATCTAATAGTTGCGTATTATTTTGGCGGGGGACTTTGCGAAAACCCCAACCCGCCCCAACCCGGTATTAATACCTAAAGATAACCCTATCTTATTATATATAGGAAAGAAATGCGGTCAGACGGGAAAGAAATAAACTCCGGCTCTACTATAATGAACTCCAACGAGTATATGCTCCAACTCCACAAGAGACTACTGGAAAAAACTTATGGTAATCCACCACGCAATGTAGGGGAAACAACTGCTTCTGCTTATGTTAAGACACTCTACAACCTTAATGATAAGAAGCCCTTTAAGAACTTAGCCTTCCTTAAGAAGACAGATGAGATTATGAAGAAGATAGGGGAGTATGCTGAAAGCACTCAAAAAACCCTTGTCTCTACTATTGCGTCCGTCCTATCACTTGATAAGGACAAGTCCGGCTATAAGACTGTATATAAGTTTTACTACGATAAGATGATGGATAAGGCTAAGGTCGCTAAAGAGGCTGATACGAGTGATAAGACAACAAAACAAGAAAAGAACTGGATAGAGTGGGATGAGGTTCAGAAGAAATACACTGATATGATTGCCAATGTTCCTAAGAAGAAGGCTACCGCAGAACATCTACTACCCCTTGTTGTATTAGGTCTCTATGTGGAAATCCCTCCCCGTAGAAATCAAGACTATCTCCAGATGGTTGTAGTAAAGACTACTAAGAAGACTAAGATTGATGAGTTCCCTAAGGATAAGAACTACTTAGTGCTTAGTAGAGGTAAGCCAGTAGAGTTCATCTTCAATAAATACAAGACGTCAAAGACATATGGCACACAGAAGGTTGCTATACCCGCTACGCTCTCTGAGATTATCAAGAGATATCTCAAGGTTCATAGTAGTGTGGTAAGAGACAAGAGTGCTACGTCGTATCCATTCTTAGTATCTGGGGGTGAAGAGATTACTGCCGATAACTCTATTACCCGTATTCTTAATAAGATATTTGGAAAGAATGTAGGGAGTAGTATGCTACGCCATATATACTTGTCATCCAAATATGATATCAATGCTATGAAGGCTGATGCCGATGGTATGGCTCATTCTATTACACAACAGAAAGACTACCTCAAGGGGAATGGTAGTGGCTCTGAGGCGGATTAATCAAACTTTACGATAATAGGGCTTTCCTTTGAAGCCTCAACTATCTTAAACTCTGGTAGCACCTTCTTTTTTCTACCACGCTTAGGCTTAGCCATAGGCGACCTTTGGTTAGAAGTATCGTTCTGACATACTTTGGGCGAAGCGGTCGGCGGTGGATTGCTCTTCGGCTTTGGCATATTCTATTGTGTTAATAGGAACTTCTTCCTTAATCTTAGACGCAATATCTAACTTAGAAAGAGTATTAAAAAACTTACGGGGTAGTAGGGTCTTGACTGGCTCTACATTAACCTTTAGGAAATCCTTGAAGGTATTACAAATGCCGGGGTCTTCACGCCACGCCTTAATGCGTTTCGCCGTATCCGCCATTTGATACTTGTAATACTTCTCCAAAAACATAGCACGACGTTCTTTTAGTAGGTCGGGGTTGTTTTCACACGCTAACTTCTCAGTCTCATTACGAGCCTTAGCACGTTCCCTCATCTCCGCTAGACGTTTATCACGATTGCGTTCGTAGTATGCCTTTTGTGCCTTAGACAGAGCCTCTGAGCGTTTCTTAGGAGTTTGAGTAGTAGCCGGAGCATCCATCATATATATAATAGACTAAGATTATCTTTAGGTGAGAATATACGCATATAATCTCCCGAAAGTTATACCCCGCCACCATAGATGGAAAGCCTCCTACTACCCAATCCTAATCGCTTTACACTACTACCCATACAGTATCTTGACATCTACAAGATGTATAAGGACTTAGTGTCGGTTCGGTGGATAGTAGAAGAGGTTGATATGTCAAAGGATAAGAAGGAGTTTGAAGCATTAAAGGACGGAGAAAAACACTTTATTAAGTGTATCCTAGGGTTCTTTGCGGGGTCAGATGGGATAGTATGTGAAAACTTGGCTATGAACTTCTGTAATGAAATCCAAGTGCCAGAGGCTAAGGCATTCTATTGCGAACAGTTAAGCAATGAGACCGTTCATAATGAAACCTATTCACGATTAGTGGATAGTTATTTTGATGATAAGGAAGAAAAGATGAAGGTATTACAAGCCATCAACACTATGCCCTTCGTAGCCAAGAAGGCTGACTGGGCTTTGAAGTGGCTTAGTAGAGAGGCATCCTTTGCTACAAGACTAATGGCATTCTCAATAGTAGAAGGTGTCTTCTTCTCTGGTGCCTTCTGTGCTATCTATTATTTCAAGGAACGTAATGTATTGAAGGGGCTAACACTGGCTAATGAGTTTATTAGTCGTGATGAAGGATTACATACTGACTTTGCGTGTCTCCTTTACAAGAAGTTAGATAATAGACTATCTGAAGAAGTGGCACACCAGTTATTCAAAGAGGCAGTTGATATTGAAAAGGAGTTCATAACTGAAGCCCTACCGTGTTCCCTAATAGGTATGAATGCTAAACTAATGAAGAAATACATTGAGTTCGTAGCCAATAGGCTATTAACCCAGTTAGGATACAATAAACTCTATAATGTCAAGGTATGCCCCTTCCAGTTTATGGAACGTATCTCCTTAGAAGCCAAGGATAACTTCTTTGAAAAAAGAGTTAGCACCTATGCCTTAGCCAACTGTGGTAAGACACAAGAACAGATGTCCTTTAGTATGAATGCGGAGTTCTAAACAAAAAGGTCTCTTAGTTCAGATGCCGACGGCTGAGACATACCCGTATTACCAGACCCTACACCCACATTGCCACTATCGGGCTTATATTTGTGTCTGAAATAGACAATGGTATAACGTCCCTTACCACGCTCATAATCCGTAGGATTACTAAAGGGTTGAGTTTCGTGTGGTAGAACGGCACCATTAAACATAGTGGGCTTATCTTTGATATTATAATCCTTATGCTTACTACTATCGGGGCTAAATACTCTTAGTTCGCCCCCGTTGTAGTCCCCAATACCAATGATTACAGACTTCCCTACGTTGTTCTTATCTACGTGCTTTCTTGCCTTGGCGTTGTGATTTAACTGGATAGTCTGGAAATCCCACCCCTTAGGAACTATTGCCTCACCGAACTCTACTAAGGCTTTATAGACCTCTGGGTGGTCTTTGTTCTTCACGAAATAATGATACCCCTTTCTATTATTGCCAAACCCAAAGGCTACCCCACGGGCTATAATACCTTCACCAGACTTCTTACCCGCCATCATACCACTCTCCTTACCTAATAGGTCGGCTCTGGAGGATACTGGGGGAACCGTGTAGTTAGATAGGGCTTCTAAGAGATTTGCCTTCGCCCTATTATACCGCTCCCTATTTCTTATAGGAAGACGCTTTATCTCCTCTGGGTCTTTAGCGTCTGCGTCTGATACCTTGTTTAGTTTATAGCCTCCACGCTTCTCTGGTTCCTCATCGGGTTCATAGTCCTTATTTAGTTGCTCTCCCTTGGGGCATACATACTCAACGCCATCTATATGTGTTGTGTATAACCAATCATTCGTCTCAAGTTCTTTGACATATGCTTTAGCACGACGGGCATTCCCTATCTTACGGCTACGACCCTTATTAAACTCTGCCGTATCATCAGCCCAATCCAGAATATACTTACCAATCCAATAATGTTGATTTTCTCTATACAACTCTTTATTGTAGAATACTCTTGACGTAGGTTTCTGGGGTCTGAGACCGCTATAACTATTCTGAGCCATCTGATTATTAATATACTGGGCGGGTGTAGGCTCTGGTTTAGGAAACTCACTACTGGAAATAAAAAGGGATATATTATCATCTTCAATACGCCATTCATTACCAACCTTATGTAAGCCTCTAACAACAATCTTACCACTTGTGGGAATAGCCTTTCCTTCCTTATTTATGACATCCACCTTATTCGTCCAAGTAGCCCAATACTGAGGGTCGCCATACTTGTATGCGTGTTCCTCCAAGTTCCATATCTTCTTATCATCTGATGGCTCAAACCCACCCTCAAAGGTTTCAGAGGTTAATAACTTATATGCCTTCTTACGTTTGGCTGAGCCGTAGAGTTGCCACTTACCATCTCCCTTGTAGGCTAATATCTCATCAATATTATAACTCATTTCTTCACCAGTTATCTTAGTTGTCTTATTATACACATCAATGTATTTCTGGTAATCAATATCCTTAAAGGCATTCTTAATACGTTCCATTGGACGGTCGCCCTTCGTCTTCAATAGGGCATCAAACTTTGCCTTAATATTCTGGAAGGCTGGATTACTAAGGGTCTTATTCTGCTTCTCTTCTTCTTCTAATACACCATCTGCCTCCCTACGGATTTCCTTGAATATAGGGCTGATAGTTGATGAACTAAATCCTTCCCCTAACTTATTATCCTTTAGGAACTCCTTAGCGTCCTTCAACTTCGCCTTAGGATTATTAAGTGCGAAAATAAAGAGTTTCTGTTGTCTATCATCTAAGTCGTCAAAATAGTTAGTGGTGTCTCCTCTTGTAATAGGGTTCTTTCTTATCTCTTCGGCAGTCCAGACTACTCTTGAGACTGGGTTGGGCGGGGTTGCCGTTTTCGCAGACTTTTTTGCCCGGGTTTTTTTTGCTACGGGTTCTACCTTGGGTTCGGGGGGCGGTGGGGCAGTTTCTACTACTTCATTTTTTGGCGTAGGGGGTTCATTACGTGCGTCGCCCAGTTCTTCACCCGTATCGGCATCTACGAACTTCTTCTTAACCTTGAACTTCTTCTTTAGTTCTGGGGCATTACCAAAGTGTTCTATAATATCCGCCTTAGTGGCTTCTGGAACAACAGTAGGAGCAACATCAGCAATAGTCATAGTGGGTGCTGGAGTTCCAGATGCTTCCGCTAACTTCTTAGCCTTTGCTAATAGGTTCTTCGCAGTGAATATCATACGTGCCTTCTGCTGGGTATCACTCTCCTTTGGATAATCCTTCTTACCCTTCTTGTATTCCTTTGTTGAACCACTGAAATGATGTAATATAAATGGACTGGCTCCATATTCTCCCTTAGTCCCCCAAGTAGTCTTATTACCAACCTCCTTTTCACCTCCTTGGCTCTTATTTGCCAACTTCCTCCAATCAAACTCAATAGGTTTATTCATACTACTCCCCGGTGCCAAGGGATAGGTAGGGTTCTTGTATTGTCCCTTATGCTTCAGTTTATTCTCAGCCATAGCCCTCATAATAAAACCACTTGCTTGACCTCTACCACCTTCTAATCCCCAACCAACCAACTTCTTATTATTAGCAAGGGCTTCCTTCTCCTTCAACGCATTCTCAAGATTAATGTTCCATCCATCTTCTTCTATCTCTTTCGCACTTACATTCGCCAGTAGCCAATCAATCTCATCGGCATACGCCTTATGTAATGCCTCCAGAGCAATCTTAGTTGTCTTAGTCTTGCCCTCAAGAGTAAATCCCGGCTTTGCCCTTTTGTTAGCCTCATATGCGTCCCTAGCCTTAAAATATGCCTTTGCGTGTGCGTCAAGTAAAGCCCTTTTACGAGCAAGTCTTGCCCTTTCCTCTGCCTCACGCTTTTTCATAAGAGCAGTTAGGCTCTCATTGTAATCCTTCTGTAGAGCATCAAAGGGTTCCATACCACCTCTTAGTCCGTGAAAGTATGCCTTCATTCTAATAGAGTGGATATAAAAAACTTCGGGATTTGGAAAGTGCGGAAAGCCCAACCCGCCTTAACCCCGGGCTATAGTAGATATGAAACGCTTCCTCCATCTACCTTCCAAATGGGGCTGGACTTGTAATAGCAACTGGCAAGGGGTCGGCAAATCATTTAATATCACCATACCAACTCAAACTCATTTGGTGGTTCAAGGAATGAAATATAATCCAGAGTTATGCCAAATAGAAGTTTGGGGATATACCACCGGAGAAAAATATGTTGATACTGAATATAATGAACGGCATAGAAGCCCCCAGTATGTTCCCCCAGACATCAGTCATCCGGAGAGCCAAGAAGGGACTAGCAGATAGCCGTGCTATGGCAGAGCAGAAGGAACGCTATAACCCAGTTAATCCTAAATCTGAGTTAATGACAAACTATACCGGTATGGGGCGTTGTGTAGGTGGCTCTGCCACACCTTCTATGGGTCTATCACAGTATCGTGGTGGTGATTTAAAAGAGTATCTTGAGAAAAAGGTTTCTGATAAGGTCTCAAGTGTTAAGAATAAGGCTAAGAACTACTTTAGCGATTTCGGTAATAAAATGAAAGAGGCATTGAAGAAAGACGTTAAAAAGATTACGGGTAGGGGAAAGCATACCCTAAAAGACCATCTGGAGCATCCTAATAAAGGCTTTGGTAAGAAGCCATCAGAGGCTCATATGATGGGTCAGCACCTTTCTAAACATATCCACGAACTACACGGAGCGGGGTTCTGGTCTGATTTCGGTGAAGGCTTCAAGCAAGGCTTTACTGGAACACTTGATGCTTTTAAACCCGCTACTGCGTTTATCCCCGGCTTTAATGAGACTATGGATGGTGTTCGTAGTGTTGCCGGTATGGGTGCCTCAGAGGAGCAACGTGCTATGGAGATGGTAAGCAAGAAACGTGTAGGTAGAAGCCGTAATAAGTCTGAAGTGCCTCTACTATCTGGAAATGTAGATGGTGTTCGTGGTGGGTCTAATACGGGTAGATATGAGGGACACGGCAAACTTATGGAGGGTGGTATGCTCGGCGAAGCCGGACACGGTCAGAGGAAGAAGCGTATGGTAGGTGCCGGTGTAAAAGCCCGTGCCGACTTAGTTAGAAAGGTAATGGCGGAGAAGGGACTGAAAATGATTGAAGCCTCCAAATATGTTAAGGAACATAACTTATACAACAAGTAATAAGTTCGCCAAATAAAATCCCAACTGATAATATAGAATGTCATCATTTGGAACGGCAAAGGTTCAAACTAACGGTGTAAATCTGGGCTACCCCGACCCATACTCTTACTGGTATTCCAAACACGGCAATCCAGAAAGATTTATGCCAGATATGGCTCTGGGTAATCCTATTAACTATGTAGGCAATGACTTCCAAGCACAGTATCATCAGCAGAAGAGAAAGGACGCTCATTATATGGCTAATGCCAAAGTATTAGCCACACAGTTAGGAAATGCCCGTGCCTTCTCATCACCCAAAGGATACTTTGGACTACCACCCCCGGTATTAGGGCAGAGAAAGTTTGCTAACCCTTCTATGGGCTACTTAGACAGTGCCTCTGCTCGTAGAGACCAGACCAGTTATGATGCTCCTTTTGAAGTTATGACAGATAACCCCTATGCGTCTAAGTTCGGTAGGGGACACGGCTACTGCCCCGTTGATGCTAAGATGGAAGACCATAGACTATCTGGCGGTGTGCTAAGAACAACAGTAGGACAAGACTGGGCGAAGGCTAAACTACAAGACCGTATTAGACAGTTCAGTGCTATTGATGAGGCTAAGATGGCTTTCCAGACAGATGCTATGGGAGCCTTAGGAGGTGTCCCTACACAGTCAGCCCCCTTTGCCGGTGCCGAACCCTCACTATCAGAAGAGTTAGGTATCCTTCCTCAAGTAGAGTTAGCCCAACTCCTACAAAATGTTATTGATGCTCTACTCCAGCCCGGTGATAACTACAATGCTATTACACGCTTTGTAGTAGGAGATGCGAATAAGATTTTTGCCCTATGTGTCCGCTTGGCTACTAACAACTCTGCCAACGATATTATGAACGCACTAGAGTTCATTGAGGGCAACTCATCTGATGATGGTATCACACAGTTGATTGAAAACATTATACAGACAATGTCTGAGAGTGGATTTGATGCCGAAGCAGACCCCCTACAGAACTCAGTATATCGTATGCTACTCACCCTCAAGAACCTATTTACCCGTCTGGAGCAGTATCTTAAGCAGATGTTAAAACTTGCTGATAGTCCCGCTAAGGACAGACAGTCAGCCTCTAAGGCACTTGTTAAATCCCTCGGCTTCCTAAAACTCATTAAGACTGACGCTCAGTTATTCGCCCAAGTCGGTAATGCTAATAGAGAGACACTTGCCTCACCACCTATTATAAATCCAGAGACTGGAAGACCCACACAGACATCGGGTGCCTTTATTACCTCTACTGGTAATGAAGCCTATTTCCCGTATTCACACAAGGGTGTAGCACGGACTAATATGTATCAGCCTAAGAAGGGTGTATCCTATGCGGATGATAGACAGTCCCAGTTCTCACTATTAGCCCCAAGAAGAGAGGATACCCAGCACGGTTATACTGGCGATGGTAGTGCCAGATTTGATGTTGATAATAGAGGTATCTTTGGAGACCAGTCTGGTAAGTTCTTATTCTCACCAATGGAAGAAGGTCAGTATAACTTAGGAGGTCGTGATGTCGGCTACTTCGGTGTAGCAGACTTAGCCCAAGAGGGGGGCGACGAAGAAGGCGACGAAGGGGAGGCATTAGCCCAAGTTTCGGCTGATACGTCATCGGCGGTTCCCGGAATGCGAAGTGTTAGGGATGCTACCACGGGCGAATACGACATTGGCGTTGGACGGCGTGGCTTTGCCCCGTCAGCCACTGGGAGCGTAGAGGATAATGGAGATGCCCCCCGCTCAGCAAGAACAGTAAGAACTACCCCCTCAGTAGAACCTACTGGTATTGATAGAACTCTTAGAACTAAGCCCTATAAAACTTCTGATGTCCCCAGAGACAAACCCGCACTCATAGCATTTATTGAGCGTCTGGAAACACAACACCCCGGTTATTCACAAGCCGTCTATGCTAACTCAAGTGCTAAATCAGTTCGTATTAATACTATCCGCAAGTTAGCGGAAGCCGGGCTACTATAAAATATTTTGCCTTCATAGATGTCGGCAATACTCAAGGAAAAATCATTCCCCTCACAGTATCCAGTAGATGCCGTGAAGGTATTGAAGGCTATGTCCTTTACAGACGGAAAAGATATACAGATTATAGGCTCTCAGAGTTTGAGGTCGCAGTTATATGCGGGAGACTATGATGCCTATGAAATGGTGGAAGGCAAGTTCCCCACAAGACAAGGAGCCTTAGAACACTACGTGAAGGCATTCCAGTCTATTATAAAATCCCTAAAATCAATGAAAAACGTTTATATTGGAGATATTAAATCGGGGGTTATTGAGGAATGGAGAGTAGTCCCAAAAAGAGGACGATACAATCTTCGGGACGCTACTACAAAAGTTGAAAGCCTCCTATCCGCTAAAATAATAACTCCCAAGGAAGCCAAGGAAGCCCTATCCACTCTCAAGACCAGACCCACTCCATTAGATATATTAAAGGCTAAGGATGTGATTAAGTTTCATATAGTTCGTTGGTCTCCAGAGGAGGTCTTAAAGGGGCATAAGACACTGAGGGATGGTAGGAAGTATAGTTTAGAAGAGGCTTTCGGCTCACCTATCATCACTAAGTTAGACGTCATTGCTCTAATCCAAGGGCGTTATACAGAACTCTCAATGGTGTATGAGTTCCAGAATGGTGATGAGGTTCTTAACCCAGATATTATTGACCCAGAGAAATCCCTTAACAACTCTATTGAACTCCTCAAGTCAGAAGGAAATCTATTCAAGGTTATTAAACGCAAGTTTGCTCTGGCTAAACTCCGTAATGATTTACCGAAGGTAGAAAAATATAATGCTATTCTTAACTCAGAACTCGGCAAACTCTACGTAGTGTATTCAGATATTAAGACCTTAGTAGAACTCTTAGAGGATAATAATATTCCTACCGCTGAGATTGAAAATGCTATTTCTGGGTTCAAACACCGCTTAGCCCGTATTTACTCTTTAGAGGAATATCTAAAAACAGAGACCACAGTGATAAACAAGTTAGATAGTGCTATAAAGAGTGCTAATCCTATTACCCCCCTCAGCCAAGTCAGAGACCAACTACTAGCCCAGTTATCCAAGGCAACTCACCTATATGGTGGAGTATTACATTATTAGCCTATCATATACAAAAAGCGTAAGTGTTTTCTGATTTCCACGAAAATATGCCCCGACTATATAGAATGCCAAGCCTATCCTTTGATAAGGTCAAGGGTGCCAAGCCTATCAGCATTGTTAAGGGGGGTAAGTATGACGGTAAGGTGTTATACATTCACGAAGACGACCATAAGGGTGATAAGCCCAAGTTAGAGATTAACCCAAATCAATACACAAACGAACTAAGAGACCTTAAACCCCAAGAACGCACTAAACTCCTTACCCGGCTCCAAGAGGCTCACGCTAAGGGATTAGCATCAGACCAGTTGATAGGGGAAAGTTCCATAGGAAAGCAGTTATATGACCGTATCAAATCAGATAATGATAAGACAACTAAGATTGACCTACCCGACGACGGTCAGTTCCAGTTAGTTCCTAGCCCCGACCCTACCCGGCGTGAAGTATTCTATATTGCGGGTGCCTCCGGCTCTGGTAAGTCTTATATAGCAAGAGGCATAGCCGAATGTTATAAGAAACTGTTCCCAGACCGTGAGTGTTATCTGATTTCCAAGTTAGGTGAGGATAGCACCCTTGATGCCCTACCCTTCCTACGTCGTATTAACCTTCAAACCTTTATTGACGATTATCCGGAGTTAGATGAGTTCAAGGACTGCCTTGTCATATTTGATGACTACGATACATTAACCGGCAACGCAGAAAAAGTTGTAGGCAAACTAATAGATGACCTCGCCACTATGGGTCGCCACACTAACACTACTATGTTGTGTCTGTCCCACTACCTTACAAACTACAAGAAAACCCGCCTCCTCCTCAACGAAGCAACCCATATCGTCGTATATCCTATGGCAACCTCCTTCCACGCCCTCGGCTATCTCCTCAAGACCCATATTGGAATGACTAAGGATGATGTAAGAGACCTCAAGAAGATGGGACGATGGGTATGTGTGTATAAGCATTATCCTCAATGGTTAGTATCCCCGCAACACGCCAGAGTTCTAATAAGTTAGGAGTTCTATTAACTAATCCTATGGGGTTGGACGGGGTTGGGCTTTCCGCAAAGTAGTTTTTTATAGAACTTATCATATACTATCTTATCCTATATAACTAGACCTAATCCACTCTCAAGAGTAGTCAGAAAAAACACCGGCTAAAAAGGTTTGCGGAAACCCCGTCCCCGCCCAACCCCGAAACTTACCTATCTAATAAGGCAGTATTTATAGTATTTATCATATCTTCAAGCCGGGTCTTCATAGCCTCAAGTAAGTCTGTAAGTTCTGGGTTCTTGGATAGTTCCCAACATAACTGCGTCATAGTATGGAGACCCTCAAGAAGTTCAACGCATTTCTCTGGGTTTATTCTTGGCATCTATTAGATGGATACATATTTGGCTTCTGCGGGAGTATCAACCGGTTCAATCGCAATCTTATTTATTATTCATAGATTATGGAAGGCTATTAAGGGTCGTCGCCTAATATCGGATTGTTGTGGGAAGAAGTATGAGGTGGGGGTAGATGTTCGTGATATGCCCCTAACTCCAGATGAGCCAGATAAGAATAGTCATCTTCCTCCTTCTCTTCCAGTGGTATCATCTTCGCAAAGTCATCACGTATCATCTTCAGCACATTCAGAGCATCCAGAGGGTTTAAAAATAGACAGAGTTGAGAATATCCGTCTGCCCCCGCAAGTTGAGGTGGAAGTGAGCGTTCCCTAATAAGTGTCTCCATCCAGTTCTGAACCCATTGTATCTGTTGGACGGCTAAGTCCTTCTTATAATCCAGTATTTTCTTAGCCTCCGACTTTGTCATTGTCAGTTTAATAGGTTTAAACTTCTCTATCATTTTTTCTCTCTCCTTAGTGGGCGGACTGCTTGAGAGAACCTTCACTACTTTTTCTTTTTTGGGTTTCAACGGACTACCCCACATATTCTATTCTATACTATAGATTAGAATGTCTGAGCGTGGCTTAGGACGCATCAAATCATACCCATTATCCGACAGTGATATCCGTAAGATGTTAGGACGTGATATTAAGATTATCACCTACCCGGACTTAGGCAATATGAGTTCTATTAACCAAGCCTTTGATAAGAAGGGGCGGTGTATTATGTTATACCTAACTGAGAATGAGACTACCGGACACTGGGTCTGTATGTTAAATAAGGGGAATAAGATTGAGTTCTTTGACCCCTACGGAGAAGCCCCGGAGAAGGCACTGGATAATGTTCCAGAAGAGAATAAGGAAGCCCTTGGGGAAGATGAACCTCTACTAACCCGTCTATTACGGGCATCGGGTAAGGAAGTCTATTACAACACCTTTCCCTTTCAGAAAGATAAGGCTGATGTTAATACGTGTGGGCGACACGCAGTAGTCCGATGTCTCTATGCCCCCTTTCCCTTAGAACGCTACAAGAAGGTCATAGAGAAGAGTGGTATGTCCCCGGATAACTTCGTGTCAGCACTTACGGCGGAAAAGTTAGGCAAATAAATCTATTACATAGTATATAGAATGAGCGGTCGCTTCACATACCAGAGTAGTTTTGAGACTGTTGGCGAGAGTTCCAGCCCAGACATTGTCTATTACAATGCCTCTATCGTAAATAACAATACTGACGATGTAGGAAGTGGTATTGGTGCCGGTTATGACCCTCAGATTAGATTTAATGAGACCCGTGATACTGCTATCGTCAAGGACGCATCCAAATACCAGTTTTCTATTATTCGTTTCGTTATGAATGGTGCTAATAAGGACTTACCTCTCTTCATTCCGGCTATCCAGAGTAGCACGGGTCAGACGAATGTTAATCTAACTGAGTATGGTGTGGCTATTACGTGGGAAGGCTTAGTAAATGGAACACAAGTCAATATTGCCCCTCCTATTACCTACGTTCAGTATGTTTCCGAGACCCAGAACCGTCTATTAGCCCCTACGCCCCGTAATATGGCTAACCCCGATTATGTTCCTACCTTTGCCATAGGACAGACCCCACCAAATGACTTAGGGTGGGTAGCCACAACATCATATTATGAAAATAGCATTTGCTACTATACCCCGAATGGTCTGTATTACCGCACCTCAAGGGCTAACGTAGGGCAGAACCCTTCAGATAACCCCACATACGTGGATGCGAATGGTCGTGATGTTCCATACTGGACGGTAGTTGCTCCGGAGTTAGGACAAGCCCAAGACCTAACCTCCCGGTATTACTGGGTCTATACCTATAGCCACTGGGTTGATTTAGTTAATGCCACCTTAGACAGTGCTAACCTTGCCGTTTATAATGCGTGGATTACGGCGGGTGGAACGGGTATAGCAACCTTTACTGCTTGGAAAGCCCTTTACCCCACCCCCATTATGAAGTATAGTGAAACTACCGGTCTCTTCACAATCTACTATCCTACACAGTATGATACCCCTAATCCCACCACGAATGCCTTTCAATCCCTTTACTTTAATGTGAATATGGAGGGTATCTTTGCTAACTTTGATAACGTATATCTCAATGCCCCCGTTCATCCACCTAATACGGCTCTATTTAACTACACGTGGCTAACCCCGGCAGTTCCAGCCGTCCTATTCCCAGATGGCTATACCAACCTTCAGATTGTGGAGGCTATCGGGCTGAATGAAAACGTATCAACCCCATCAACCCCTATCGGCGGTTATGCTGGTAGATGGTTTGCTATGACCCAGAACTATATAAGCACAACGACCCTCTGGTCTCCGATTGATAGCATTGTTTTCACAAGCACCCTCCTACCGCTTCAGAACGAACAGACGGCACCCCCTAACAGTCTTGGAAGTCGTAATACCGGCAATAGCACGGCTACATCTCAGTCAGCCTTCTCCCCTATTATCACGGACGTTGCTCTGGATTTATCAAGCGACCCCACGGCTTATCGTAAGATGATTTACTACGCCCCGAGTGCCGAATACCGTATGGCTGATTTCCAGAACTCCAGACAAGACATTCGTAATATTGACATCCAAGTATTCTGGAAGAACCGTCTGGATAACCAGTTATACCCAGTTAGTATGTTTAATCTTTCTTCAGTGTCCTTCAAGTTAATGTTCCGCAAGAAGGCGATATATTCTAAGTCTGAGAACAAGTATTAAATCCCCCGGCTATTAACATTCCTAAAACAATCCATTTTTAACGGATTATTTTATGTTTGCTAAGTATATAAGATGAGTGCCGACATCCAGAAGGAAGCCGTATTTGACGACCGCATCGTCCAGAGCAGACCCCGGTATGCCGTTGAGAAGGGTGCCTTATCTCTTACTAACGCCCCCTTCAACGCCATTGCCTCAACGTCGTCTCAGATGACATTCAACGTCTATGTTCCCTCTGAGAACGTTTTCGTTGATAGAGCCTTACGTTGGGGTGCGGAGGGTCGTTTCCAGATGACGGTGCTTAACGTCCAGCCTACATCAGATGTAGTGTGGAATACGGGTGCGGTATATGCCTCCCCCGCTCTCGGTGCCTATCCTATTGATGCCCCAGTAGTCTGTGCCCCCGGACGTGATTTCTCCCTATCACCCTTCCCACTCAACTACCTCTGCCAGACCCTTACGGCGACGATTAACGACACTACGTCCGTTATCAACTCCCAAGACGTTCTTATGGAGGTAATGCGTCTTACGGACTACAAGTGTAATAAGAAGCAGAGAACTTGCCCCACTATGATGGATAAATACCAGTCTAACTACCTCGGTATGGCTTCCCTTGGTGCCGTCAATGCCCCTACAAATGGCTTTGACACGGCTAATAACATTGACGAGGTGCCAAATGGTGCCTTCCCCGGTTTTTTCTGGAACAAGCCTAACGGCACCCGTGTAGCCCAGAGAGGTGTTGATAGTTATCTGGTATCTGGCGGTGGCACTGGCGGTCTCCCCTTAGTCCAGTGGTTCTGGAACGGTCAGCCCGTTGTCTCATCATCATCAGCCTATAGTGCTGGAACCCCCGCTCCGGCGGTAGCCCAGACAACGGCTCAGTTATACTGGTCTTTTGCGTCAGTTGAACTACTCACGCTATCACCCTTTGTCTTTGCTAACGACCAAGAACACGATACGGGTCTCTTCGGTATCAATAACATCCAGTTGATTATGAACTTCAAGAGTGGCACGGCTCTCAGTCGTATCCTTAAGACGCAGTATTCAGCCCAGACAGTTGCGGGTGTCCCCACGGCTATTACAACGGGTGATTGTGCCGACCGCCCCCAGATTGTCCCCAGTTCAATCCAGTTTAACACACTTGCCTCAGCCCAGTGGGTCAATCCAGTAATGAACTGCCAGTTCCTAACTCCCTCTCTTGATGTCCCTCTTCCTCCTAAGAGTGTTGTCCCCTATATGGAGTTCCCCCGCTATATCACACAAGCCCAGAACGGCACGATTGATGCGGGTCAGTTAGGACAACTCCAGTCCCAGACGATTACGCTACCCCAGATACCCGACCTACTACTCGTGTATGTCAAGGCTCAGCAAGTCCCCGGTCAGCCCGACCCCCAAGACCCTTCATACTGTGATGCCTACCTCCCTCTTGCCTCAACGCTCAACAGTCAGATTAAGTCTCCCCTTTCAATCAACTTTGACAACTTCTCTGGTCTCCTATCATCTCACACGACGGAGGAACTCTACCAGATGTCAGTTGAGAACGGTCTTGATATGGATTACCCTACGTGGTCTGGTCTTCCTATTTCTGGTGCTGGTGGTGCTGGTGGTGCTTCTACGGGTGCTGGTTCAGTTGCTGGTGCCGTAGCCCAGCCTCTCTATCCCCCTCTAAAGGCGGGTCAGTCCCGTCCTTCGGTTGGTGGCTTCCTTGTTCTCAAGCCATCAAAGGATATTACACTCCAGTCCGGACAAGCCCCATCACTAGTAGGCAACTTCACTCTCCAGTTTAACCTCAACGTAGTGAATACATACCCCTTCCAAGTCCAGCCAGTCCTCTACGTGATTACGGCTAACTCTGGCTTCTTTGAGAGTATCCGTGGCTCATCACGTATCATCAAGGGTGTGCTATCCGAGCAAGACATCATTTCTGCCCCCGTATCATCCGCTCAGACACACGAGGGTCTCAAGCGTCTTGTCGGTGGCAACCTATCATTTGGTTCCCTTGCTAACGTCTTCAATAAGGCGAAGGAAATCTATGAGAAGACGAAACCCGCCGTATCAGCCGTTAAGGGTATGCTCCCAGAAGACGGTATGATGGGTAAGGTCAAGGGTGCTATGGGAGCCGTCGGCTACGGCACGGGTGCTGGAACGGGTGCTGGTAAGAAGATGAACCTCTCTCAGAGACTAATGTAAATATATAGAGTGGGTTGGGGCGGGTTGGGCTTTCCGCAAACCCCGGCTAAACACAAAAGATGATAGAACCTAATAGTTTCTATCCTCTTTTTTCTTCGGTTGTAGTATATAGAATGTCCGGAGTTAATAGTCTATCTGGAGGTGGCGGAACAGCATTAGTCGGAGCAGTAGGTATAGTGGCAAATGGCGGTGCTATTACAGTAGGAACAAATACAACGGGTGGTGCCAACAACATTACCTTAGCCTATAACCCAAACGGTCTTACGGGTCTATCGTTTGACAATGTCCCCGCTACGGGTAATGTATCATCAACATCAAGTGTTGGTATGAGTTATGCGACTGATGCCTTTGGTGTTGTAAATCTTAATACCTTCTCTCCCGCTACGGGTGTTGCCACGGCTGGAACGGTAGTCGCACAAAATCTTAGTGGTGCCTTAGCGTGGGCGGGTTCAACGGCTACTCCTCCCGTTTCAACAGTAGCCTATGCCCCCGGTGCCTTAGTTATTTACTCTAATACTACTTTTGTATGTCGTGTGGCTCAGCCAGTAGGGTCAGCCCTACCGGCTGATGGTGCTAACTGGCAGAGTATTGGAGGCGGTGGAGGCAGTATTCCTACGCAGATTGCGAACCCTCCTAATAGTATAGTATGCGAACTCAATAGAATAGATATATTTTCAGAAACTACTATTATAAAACCATTAACGGGTGGTGCCGGTGATGGTTTTACCAATCTTGCTATCAACGGAGGAAATAACTATAGCAGTGGCTATTATATACACACAAACGCAACTGCTAACTGGGATGGAGGCAGAAACTACAACGCTGGTGCCTTGATTTTATACGAGGATATAACGTATGTAGCCATAGTAAATGTGAGGGATGGTGAGGAACCCCCAGATGTTAATACAGATGTTTGGTTGCCAATAACTACCCCAATCCCCGGAACAGTAATAGCAAAGAACCTTGATGGGTTTTTACAATGGGAAGGTTCAACGGCTACGCCTCCTATTTCAACAGTAGCCTATGACCCGGGTAATATGGTTATATATGAGGATGGTGTCTGGGTCTGCCGTTTGGCACAACCAGTAGGCTCTGCTGTTCCGGGTGTTGATGCTAACTGGGTGTTTATTGCTCGGAACTCCCAAAACTCTATAACACAATCCAACTCAACAATATCTATTGATGCCACTGGAAATGTTGATATTGATACACGTTCAGCAACATCAGCAAATATAACAATAGAAACTTCAACTGATGTCAATGTGGGCGTGGGAATAATAACTAATGCCACTTCAGCCACCTTTGATAACTATTTAAATGGCAACACTGCGGGGGGGATAGTATTTCAATCTGCGAAAATGAAGATTGATGCTTCAGACGAGATTGACATTATAACAACTGGAGTTATATCTATAGAGGCTGGTAATACCACCGTAGCATCATTCGGCTCAGCAAGTGCTGGAGGGTTTAGTGTGAATGGGACTGATATAAAGTTTAAAAGTAATCCGATTATGTATTTTACCGGTGCGTTCTCAACCACAGTTGAATATTATGCGGGAGCCGTTGTGCGTTCTGTGGGACAGTCATTCGTAGCACTAAGGACAGTCCCGGCATCTATTATAATCCCTATTGAGGGTGCTGACTGGGCTTTAATCTAATATAAATCTTTTTCGTAGTAGTATATAGAATGTCCGGCGTTAATAGTTTATCTGGTGGCGGTGGAACAGCATTAGTTGGAGCAGTTGGCATTGTAGCGAACGGTGGTGCCATCACAGTAGGCACGAATACAACGGGGGGAGCCAATAATATCACCTTAGCCTATAACCCAAATGGTCTAACGGGTCTATCATTTAATGATGTTCCAGCAACTGGCAACGTATCATTAATAGCCACTACGGGTCTTAGTTATACCACAGATGCCTTCGGTGTCGTGAGCCTTAACACTTTCTCCCCCGACACGGGTGTTGCTGAAGTGGCGTGTATGACGGCACAAAATCTCGGTGGCATATCACCCTTAGCGTGGCAAGGTTCAGCCGATTTACCACCCGTATCAACGGTAGCCTACCTCCCCGGTGCGGTCATTATTTATAATAGTATTACCTATATATGTCGTGTGGCTCAGCCAGTGGATAGTGAGGAACCATCTGAAGGTGATAACTGGGTAAGTATAGGTAGTGGTGGTGGTGGAACCCCTAATGCTATTGCGGGTGGCACACCACCGACAACTGGCATAGTAGAAGTCTTAACTGATAGTGGTGTTGTTCTTGCGACTGCTCCAAGAATAAATATGGCTTCTACTGGGGTTGAAGGTGGTAGTTTGACGATTGGTGGCGACACTCCGTTCCAGACGGGTCTATATGTCTCACAAACCCAGTTATTGTATAACGGTGTGTCTGTATTAGGAGGTGGTGGTGGCAACTCTATTACGGGTGGGTCTGCGGGTAATGTAGGAACTGTATCTTGCGATACTACATCGGGTCAGATAAACATAATAGGAACTGGAACTGCTGAAGTTCAAATGAAAGGAGAGAACGGTATTTTACTAGAACTAACGGGGACAGATGAGAGCAAAAACATTGTTATTAATACGGCACTTAATGATGGTAAAATCATATTTGAACCCGGAACCGGTGTAAGTGGGGGGAATATTGTAGTATTACCAGCCGGTGATGTAGCCGATGGTGTAGTGTTATATTCTACTGGTGCGTGGCGTGAAAGAGCCGGTTATAACGTAGGGTCTGTTGTGTCATACTTAGGCGGTAGTTATGAGTGTATCCAGTATGTCATACCGGCACCAGACCCAAACCCAGTTAATGAACCTCCTACTACTGCTACATCCAACTGGCAATCTATAGGCGGTGGTGGTGGTTCATCATTTGAAATAACGAATGCTGGAACCACGTTATCCATTGATGACTTCGGCACACTTGAACTAACAACAACTGATATTGCCAATAATCAAAATCAGATTAATCTAAGAACAACGGCACCGAATGTCCCCGGTCAAGATGCTGGTTTAATAGACATTAACTCCGCCCTACGTGTTGATTTAACTGCCACTGGAACGGGTGGTGTAAGAGTATTAACTAAGGCGAACGATACAGTTCCTCCACTGTTTATTACACCTAACCAAGGCAGTGCTGATTATGGTGCCGGTGGAGCCTTATTCCAGTGCGGTGATTTTAGTGATACAAGAGGATATGGTATCGGGTCAGTAGTCCAATCTGAAGGTGTATCCTTTGTGTCTAAGGTTAATATAGCCCCAAACTCTACACCCGGTGAGAATAACCTACCTATTGTGAGAACAGATAGATGGATACCTCTCAGTAATCCCAGTAAGTTATCATCTACAGATGGCGAAACAACTATCACTGCTTCAGACACTTTAGGTGTTGCCTTAGTTGCTCCATTATTTAGTGTTGATACATCATTCCAAGGAGCCGAAGGAAGATTACTTTTTTCACCGTTTAACGGCACTGGGTTTGTAGTAAGAGATGGAGCCAATGATGACCTTTTTCAAGTAGGAACAAACGGCACGGTAGTGGCAAATGGAAGGGGTAATAACACTCAGTTCCAAGCAAACGTAGGTGCTAATAATACTGGGTTTATGGCACTTGCTACGGACAGTAATGGTGTGGCTTCGTTTGAAGTTGAAGTAGGCGGTGGTAATCCTTCAACGATATTTAGTTCATTGGTTATGGAGGCTAATAACGGAAGTTTTGCCAGATTACAAGAGGTTCCGGGTCTTGCCGTGTATCCGGGTCAGTTAGTTTATAACGCTCTTGTTAGTGCGGGTGGGGGTAATCCTCCCACCCTAACCCGGATACTAACGGTAGATACAGTAAATACATATACTACATTCCCGGCTGGATTGGTAATAACGCCCACATCCATCCATTTTAATGGAAGACAGTTATAATATTTTTCTTTCCTCTTAATATAGAATGTCAGCCGGTTCTTTGAATGGTGCTACCCTTAACCTTTCTAAACTCACTGTCGGCGGTCAGCCAGTTGAAGGAGGTGCTGGAACTCTTTTATCACTAAGCGGTAGTGCTACGGGTTCAGTTCCTACAACGGCGGGTGTTGTGAATGTATCAGTTGCCTCATCAGCCCAGACGGGTGTTCTTACAACGGCTTCTACAATGGTATTACCCCCGGCGGGTGGTAGTGGTGGTGGTGGTATTCCTTCTCTAACTACAACTCCCGCTACGGCTGGAACGGGAGCCGTCTCAACTGCGTTTAGTGCTACTGTTTCCCGTAATGCCGGAACAGATACTGCGGTATTTACTGCCTCACCGGGGGCTATGGCACTTGCTCTTAACATTACACCCGGCACTGGTGGTGGCGGTATCACAACACTTACTGGAACGGGTGGCACACCCACTACGGGGTCGTCAATCGCCTTTACTTCAACAGTATCTTCTGGTTCTACAACTGCCCTTTCTTTTGTCCCATCGGCAAATGGTATGGTGTTAAGTGGCACAGTAGCCTCTGGTGGCGGTGGTGGTGGTTTAGTCTTAGCCTACGGAACTCTTGCTATGAACGCCCAAGGTGCTGGGGGTCAAGGCACAGTAGGTCGTCTATCTGGCACTCTAACACCTCCCGAAGTCCAGTTAGTAGCCGTTGGTGGAACTCTACCCGCCGAACTAACAACAGATATGAGATGGGGTGTCTCTTGGGCTGGTGGTAGCGTAGCCCCTCCGGCACAGTCTGCTATTGCCCCAGCCCCCATTAGTGCTGGAGTTGCTACAACTGCTACATTTAACTGTGCTGGTGCTATCCTTGCGGGTGCTAACCTAAACTGGGTATTATACGGTTAAATATTATATATTTCTATATTAATGGAATACATCGCCACTATAAAGACGTTAGTATCGTTTCCTATAAAGAAGCCGATACTACTATCTATTAAACAACGGGAGCAGTTAGCGTCATATAATGCTACCACAATATCTTCAGTGCCAGATTATTCGGAGAGAATAAATCCGAACGCCAACGCCCCTTTATCTTATTATGACTATTCTGGAATGCCTTCCTCTTACCGTCCGCATATCCCTTCGCCACTTTTCCAGACGCTTCTAAGGCAGACCAGATATGAAAATCCCCATACCCAGCCCTTCCAAACCTTATTATCTTTCCGTCGGGATTAGGGATTTGGAACTTGTGCTTACCATCATCAGCATACCCTAATAGTTTATGGGGGTATCCTTCTGATTTAGCCTTTGCTCTTACTCTTGAGAGATATTCTTCTCTTGATAGTGGGTTAAGCGGGGTTGGGCGTTTCGCAGACTTCCCGCCACCTTCAAAGTTAGATAAGTTATGGGCGTCAAGGTAATCATATACGCTACCGGCATAGGGAACAAGACTTATTAGCCTATCCTTCCACGATTTTGGCTTAGCCTCCCTTACCTCTGGGGCATTCTTCAAGAAGTTCTTACCAAGGGCATATAAGGGGTCTCCTTTCTGGTATATGCGACGGTTAGGCACATTAGAGTTAAAGTCCTTTGGTTGAACGGCTGGGTTATAAGAGACACCAGAGATTAATAGGTTCTTATTAAGAAGTCCATCTAACACCGCTCCTCCTAATGAGTGTCCTACTCCGTAGAAATCAAAGTTAGGCATAGACCCTTTAACGCTCCTTAGTTCTGCCTCATCTCTCTGGAAGCGTGGGGAACCTTCTAACTTGTTAAGGGCTATTAGTCCATCAGCCTTAACATCTTCTATATCAGTGGGAACTGTTCCACGAATACCTACGACTACTGTATTACCTTGCTTATAGAACTTAAGAGTGGGTGTGGCTCTGAAGAGTGTAAAGTCTCCTACTACTCTATCTGCGTTCGGTTTATAACTCTGGACTGCTATCTTCTGTAGAATGTTGTTAGTAGGAATGGCACCTCTACCTCTATAACGCCCTTTACCTCTGGTTCTGTTAAAATACTCCCCGAACTCTTGCTCCCATCCTTTATCACTTAATATCTGCTGAACTCTTCTGAATGGATGTCTCTTCATTAGTTGAACTGCCTCATTAGCCTTTCTGGTAGCCTCTTCTCCTTCGTCATCAAGTTTCTCTACTGCCTCATTTGCCGTAATACCCCTCTGCTCCATCTCTAAATATCTTTGTTTGTCTGTGGCTAACTCAGACTTTAGTATTTCAGCCCTTGTTCTAATGTTTTCTATTGCCTCTTGTTCTGCCTCCATCTCCTCCTTCTTTTTCATATACTCAGTTCCACTGTATCCTTCTAACTTATTTAATAGTTCTAACTCTTTGTTATAGGGAATAACTCTTCTAGCACCCTCTTCTACAAGTGCCTTTAGTTCAGCACCTTTTGTGTTATAGTCTTCCCTCATTTTTTCTACTATCCCTTTTAGAACTCTAACTCTCTTAGCCCCCGCCATAGCCTCCCTCTGCTTCTTAGCAGAAAACTCTGTATTAGAGACTAAGATGGTATTTAGTTCTAAATATGACTTACCTCCTTCTGGTTTGTCTGTATATGCCTTTTCAACCTCCTTAAAGAACTCTTGCTTACTCCTTTCTCTTTCAGCATCTAAATCAACTTCCTCTTTCGGGGCGGGTTTGCCCTTTGGCTTAGGGGGTTCATTAGGTTTTGACGGTTCTACTACGGGTTCGGCAACTTCCAAACTTTCTTCTACTGCTTGGGCTAACCCTTCGTCGCCTTCGTCCGCTTCTTCCTCCTCTGGCTCAGCCTCTCCAAACATAACTGCCATAGGGTCTCTTTCGGGCTTAGGGGGTCTGGGCTTAGGAGTAGCCCAGCCTTCACTTGGTGGAGCATTAGCGGGAGCGGGAGCCTTAGGAGCCTTAGGGGGTCTGGTGGCAACAGTAGGAACCACGGCATAGCCTTGTGGTTCCTTGCCCCATTTACTATTATCTTTAACGTAAGCAGTCCATCCATAGTCATTTAATATCTCTTGTAATGCTGATACTGCGGTGGCTTCATTACCTTCCAGCAATATCTTGAATGGATGTTTAGGCATAGGTTGAGTATTAGGGCTATGTATTACTGCTGATAGATACTGTCTAATGGGGTATGCTGGGCTACCGGCTTCACCGAAATAAAACCTTTCTCTTAGAAAACCAGCAATACCTCTTTCACCCGTTCTGGCTCCGCCTTTCTTATGCCTCTTACCAAAACCCTTATCAGCCGGTTTGGGAGGCACCTCCACTCCTCTTGGTCTTGGGTATTTCTTATCAAAAGCATCACTAATCATCTTCTTATCAGCATCTGGATTATCCACATTTGGGAAGTATGTCGCCAGATATATGGCTCTATCAAGAGGGTCTTCGGGTAGTTTTGGTTTAGAGGCATCTAATCCAGCACGAAACCTATCTGGGACTACATTCATAGGTTCTAACCCCTTATAAGCATCATTAACAATAACAGTCTTCTTATAGGGTTCTATGGTAGCCTTAACAGCATCTTCAATCTTTTTAGTCCAACCCGCTATTACTACATCATCTGCCATAGGCAATACTCTACCAGCCGATTTCTCCATTAGTCCCTTACGGTATTCAGTATAAGGGTTCTTCTCTACTACACCCTCTAATATCTTATTTAATGTCCCTACATCTGGAATAAATAGGTCTGGATATATGGCATTAAGTTTAACCATCAGTCTTGCTATACTCCTATCTGCCTCAAGAATAGTGCCTCCCTTAAGTTTTCTCTTAAGTTTCTTACCTCCCTTACGCTCAGTAGGAGTTATAAGGAAATGATATTCCTCATAAGCCTCTTCTAACTGTCTTTCGGCATCTGACCCATTCCACCCCTCTTCTCCCATATGTTGAATAACATCGTCTCTGATTTCCTCTAACCTTCTGATGGTCTCTACCACCTTAATAATACGCCGGGACGACATTCTATATTAGACCCATACAAAAAATAACGGAAAAAAGGTTTGCGGTTAGCCCAACCCCGCCCAACCCACTCTCTATATCACATCTACTCTACCGGTTGTCCCATCTTTCTGATACCCACCCAGTATCTACCAGCCTTCCTTGTATCTTCGGCATAACACTCTTGGAAGTCATTATACACCTTGCCAGTAAAGTCGTGGGATACCTTCTTCTGCTCCATATCACAAAGGGTCATACCACCCTTGAACCTCTCTGCCGATATCTGATGATGGGTATCATCTTGATACTTCTTGAGGAGGTCGGAGGAGGATATCCACCATCTGTTATCATTCGGGTCAAGCCCCGTAGTATAGTTAGACTTGAGCCACGCTCCTACTGGGTTGTTGTCCTCCATATACTCCTTGGAAGCCTCTAAGACCTTCTCTGGCTCTATGAGACCATTCTCCTTGATACGAGTGAATGCCTCTATCAAGAGCCACATAAACTCTCCACGCCATTCACTGCTCTTGACAATCTTCTCCTTCAAGTCCAGATTGATAGCCTTGTGGAAAGGCTCAGTGGGGTCTGCTACGAATGAATACACGAAGGGTATCACTCTGATACGGCGACCCGCACCACCATCTGCCCGATTGAGTTTAGGAATGTTGTTAGTCTGACCGTAGAGAGACCACTGGGGCTTGTATATGATGTTTGACTTATACATATCACGGACAGATATCTCATCACCGCCCGTCAGTTCCTTAACAGTTCCTACTTGGAACTTATCCTCTGCCTCTGGCTCAGAGAACTGGACGAACCGCTTACCCTTGCCCTTAGCAAGAGGAGGATTAGGTGCGTCCTTCTTGTCATTCTGTTTAGTAATGACCGTATGGGGTATGGGGTGATAGTATTGTCCCATACACCGCTTCACCAACTCTGATAGGACGCCCTTACCATTGCCACCCTTACCAGTCCAGATATAGAACCGCTCATACTTGTTATTGCCACATAAGCAAGTGGCAATATGCTCCAAGGCATAGCGGGTCATCTGACCGAGAGAGTTAGGGAACTCCTCAATCTCCTCATTGCTCTCAAAGATACTACGGAGTGTATCAATGAGTTCCTCACGGGCTTCTGGATACCGTTTCTCTGGATAAGGGTAATCTGTGTTGATACAGATGTAATCCATAGGGTCAATATCACGGGCTTCCATTGTGTTAAGGTCAAGAACCTTATCTTGGAATGCTAAGAGATGTCTCTGCTCGTCCATCTTCTTGATAAGGTCATCGTCCTTATACATTGAGGGTAGGAAGGTGATAACACCATCTACAAAGCCAGATGTGCCAACGGCAGATACAAACTTCCAGATGGCTTTGACCTTGGACTTGTATTGCTTCTGAGCCTCTGCCATCTCCTCATCATTCTCACCCTCTGGCTCTGGTATGGCTTGTAGGTGTTCCTTAGCAACCTTCTTGAGTGTATTCCAGATATCGGACTTCAACATAGACGGAACTCTCTCATACAGTTCCCATCTGTTGTTATTACCCAACTGATACCAACCACATTGCTCGTGGTAGGTATAGGCGTCCGTCTTCATATTATAGAAGAACTGGGCTACCTCTGCGTGGCTCATACACGTCATCAGTTGCCAGAAGTCCTTACGACGGGCTACCAACTCGTGATAGAGTTCTGTGTTATCCTCAGATAGCCAACGCCATAGGGTTGATTGATTAAGACGGGACTTGCGGAAGTGTAGCCACTTCTCCCTAATCCATCTTGGGCTACTACTCTCCTTGTAGTGCTTTGACTTCTTAGAGAGTTCAATGAACTCCTCAAGAGTGAAGTTCTCATTATAGAGGACAAACCCTAAGCGAAGCCAGTGTGGGTAGTAGTCAAACCTCAACTGTGATAGACCACCAATGACCTCCAATAGGAGTTCCTTGGTCTTCTCTTCATCCTCAGTAGGCTCGTGGTATGGGTCAGAGGATGTAGTCTCCGTCATAGTAGTCGCATTGTCTGGATTGAGGGTATCCATAGCAGTCTCTACGATTGTATTGACTGGTAGGCGTTCATCCATAATGGTCTTCTTAGGGAGTAGAACACTCTCTGGAGGGATGTAGGTAATGAGAGTATCTTTGAACTCGCCCAGTAGAAGCCGGTTAGGTCTCTTCTGATTTGGCTTACTCTGATACATCATACGCATCTTCCTCTGACCCTTGTTATAGACTGACATATCAATCTCAAGAGACCCATCTGCTCTGATAGCATCCTTCTTGTTCTTGCCACCCGCCTCAATGCTTACTACTGGGATAGTAGTCAGCAAGAGTTTCTTAAGGTGTGTTAGAACCTTAGTGCGGACGAACTGGGCTATCTGTGCCTTATCACCGTGTAGTAGTGGGTAGGTAATACGCCAAGAAAGTTTGTTGATGATATTAGATTTCTCATCAGCACAATGCCACATACAACTCTCCATAAGAGAATGCGGATGTAGCATATCGCCGAGAAGGATACCACGGATAGTAGCAACCTTTGCGTCAAACTCTGCCTCTGATAGGTTCGGTAGAACACCGTCCAAATCCACATATACTCTGTTATAAGCACGGGTGGGTTCTCTCTCAGTAGGCTGGGTTCTCTCACAACACTCATTGGGCTTGATAGACTTCAGATAGGCTTCCACCTTGGATAAGGGGATATCTACACAATCCTTATCACTATGGAAGAAACCATTGGTAATACAGATTGTTTGTTCTTTGGTCTTAGGAGCGGGTTGGACGGGGTTGGGCTTTTCGCAAACTTCGGCGGTAGGCATTTCTACTGTGGGAGCAGATATAGTCTTGCTACAAGTCCCGCACTTGCCAGAGGAGCATTCGGTGATATTACCACAATCCATAGTAGAGCAACGGCGGAGGGCGGGGGGAGCAACACGGGACTGGGGTTTCCGGGACGCCATTTATGCCAACCCTTGCCGAAACTTTTGCTTTCATTTTTTTTACCCCCCGCCCGAAGATTTTTCCCCCCATAGTCGCTGTGTCGCTGTATTCGCTGTATTCGCTGTATTCGCTGTGT
>Ga0181358_1000154_pt1 | contig 29722 bp, 36 predicted proteins | sample Fa13VDMM110SD_FD_130096 | JGI IMG/M metagenome (GOLD analysis project Ga0181358, IMG submission 130096) | Freshwater viral communities from Lake Michigan, USA - Fa13.VD.MM110.S.D | ecosystem: Environmental > Aquatic > Freshwater > Lake | place: USA: Michigan | collected 2013-09-24 | reverse complement strand
ATCGGCTAAGGCTTTAGCATCCGCAGCAGCTTTAGCATCGGCTAGGGCTTTAGCATCCGCAACAGCTTTAGCATCCGCAACAGCTTTAGCATCCGCAGCGGCTTGAGCATCCGCAGCAGCTTTGGCATCCGCAGCAGCTTTGGCATCCGCAGCGGCTTTGGCATCCGCAGCGGTTTGAGCATCCGCTATGGCTTTAGCATCCGCAGCAGCTTTGGCATCGGCTAGGGCTTTAGCATCAGCAACAGCTTTAGCATCCGCAGCAGCTTGAGCATCCGCAGCAGCTTGAGCATCCGCAGCAGCTTTGGCATCCGCAGCAGCTTTAGCGTCGGCTAGGGCTTTGGCATCCGCAGCAGCTTTAGCGTCGGCTAGGGCTTTGGCATCCGCAGCAGCTTTAGCATCCGCAGCAGCTTTAGCATCCGCAGCGGCTTTAGCATCGGCATCAGCTTTGGCTTTAGCAGCGGCGGCGTCGGCTTCAGCTTGGGCTTTGGCAGCGGCTTCAGCATCAGCTTTAGCTTTAGCAGCGGCGGCGTCGGCTTCGGCTTGGGCTTTGGCAGCGGCTTCAGCATCAGCTTTAGCTTTAGCAGCGGCGGCGTCGGCTTCAGCTTTGGCTTTGGCATCGGCTTCAGCTTTGGCTTTAGCGGCGGCGGCGTCGGCTTCTGCTTTGGCCTTAGCTGCGGCTTCAGTTTCAGCTTTGGCTTTAGCGGCGGCGGCTTCGGCTTCAGCTTGGGCTTTGGCAGCGGCTTCGGCTTGGGCTTTGGCTTTAGCGGCGGCGGCGTCGGCTTCGGCTTGGGCTTTGGCAGCGGCTTCAGCATCAGCTTTAGCTTTATCGGCGGCGGCTTTGGCAGCGGCTTCAGCTTGGGCTTTGGCAGCGGCTTCAGCTTGGGCTTTGGCAGCGGCTTCGGCTTGGGCTTTGGCAGCGGCTTCGGCTTGGGCTTTGGCAGCGGCTTCGGCTTGGGCTTTGGCAGCAGCTTCGGCTTGGGCTTTGGCAGCAGCTTCGGCTTGGGCTTTGGCAACAGCTTCAGCTTGGGCTTTGGCAACGGCTTCGGCTTGGGCAGCAGCATTTGGATCAACGGGGCCAAAACCTGTTTGTGCGGTTGCCGCGCCTGTTAAACCGGAAACGGCGCTTCCAAAATTAGTAAAGTATTCTGCGGTAGAAGCGGGGGCGGAACCTGATCCTGTCCCGGTGGAAATATCATTTTCCCCATATTTGACAGTTCCCGGCGTTATAGTAACAACGTCGGTGGGGTTCCCTATGTATTTAGCCCATTCTTCATCGTATCCAGCATTTGCAGTTGGGTTATTTTTCCAATCAAGAGGGTTGTAATTTGGATCCCCATAAACCGCATCCATGTTACTGAGGGCATTGGAAGAGCCAATAGGCTGCCCAGTTAAAACATCTTTTACGTCGTTACCGACAGTAGCAACATCTTCGTAAATTCCTTTGACGGGGTTCCAAACTTGGCCTAATGCGTTTTTAGCGCCAGCTTCAATAACGCCCAAAGGGTCGTTTACAAATTTTATTACGTTGTTTTCAATGCCGGTAAGTCTCTCACCTACATCATAAAGTATATCTTTGCCGTATTGTAAAGGGTCAGAAGCAAAATTGTATATTTGGTTCCCTAAATTATCCACACCACTAACGAAAGTATTAAGAGTTTTATCTATCGTTCCTAATATCCCGTTTTGTGCAAGACTTGATCCAATGTTACCTACTGTATACCCACTAAGGCCAGCAGCAATAGTTCCTAAACTTAGCCCGTTTTCTGCCCAATCTTTCCCGCCAGCTAACGCCGCAGAAAGTCCGGGGTATCCCGCTGCGCCCAATGCTAGTTCACCAATTTTAGTAAAGAAATCCCCCCAATCAAAAGTTCTCTTATCTAAAGTATGATAGTATTGATTGGCTCTTAATACAGTGTCGAATGCTTGAGGTTTAGTAAAGCCTGCTTGTAATAACCCAAAATAATTGGGGAATGCAGCGCCGCGATCCCCACCAAACGTATTTTTGGCGGGATCATACCCATACGTTTCAAACCCACCAAAATCAAGCTCACGGAATTTGCCTGAAGTTACCCATGAATCAATTAACTTATTTACATCTGTACCTGCGGGTATATTGCCAAACGCTTGATATAGCCCAGAACCCGTAGCCAAAGCTTGAGTTCTAGCGCGGTCTTTAGTGGTGATGGAGTAATCCCCATAGACCGAACCGCCGGGGCCAGTAGGTTTTTTACCGGAAGTTCCAGACGTAGTTGCGGTAGAAGCGGGCTTGTAATTACGCCCATAATCCGCCGTCATCTGATCGGTATACATTTGTTTGGCGAGTTTGGGATTTGTGGCAAATTGCCCAATAACCATAGCCGCAAATTTATCTGATTGTTTTGGGTTTATCGCAGAAGTAACGAGTTGGTTATCATATCCATTAGATTTATAAAATCTTTCTAAATCAGAATTCGATAAAACTCTGCCCTTCCCGTAAACTTTCTTCAAAGTGTCGGCTTTAGTTTTAGGATTTAAGATACCTTTTACAATCGGAGCCATGTATTTGTATAGCTCCGTTTTTTGAAAGTTTATGTCCCTCATAAACGAGTATTCCGCAGGCCAGTTTTCTGGGCCTGTAGGCCCAGCGGGTTTTTTTACCCCCCCAGCAGGAATAGGTGCTGTAAACGCCCGCGCCGCCGCTGAAGCAATTGAGTTATACCCGAGCGTGTTCGCAGCGCCACCAGCGGCAAACTTCCGGGCAACGAGGGAGTTGGGATCTACGATGGATGCAATACCGGCCATACCAAACTCCTAAAGCTGCGCTGAGACGACGACCCAGCGTGCATCTGCTCTTGAATAAATAAGCGACACAACGCCGGAACCTGTCGTAACGATGTCGGCCCCGGTGTTTGTGATAATGCGGTTTGGTGCGGTGCTACTTGCACTTTGATTTGCGATCGTCATGGCATTTGCCGTGGCGTTATATAGCACCACTTGCTGTCCGTCTAACGCGGAAAAAGCCAACACCCCCGCAGAATCTTTTACTGCGTTGCCCGTCAAAATCCCTGTAATCGAAAACGCCAAGGTAGGGGCTGAGATTCTAAAGAATGTAGCGGCAGGAATCTCAAGGTTATCGTTTGCGCCGTTAACTACCGGAATACGCAAAGGGTCAAATACAATCGGAGTGACAAGCAATTCCGTGGAGAAATTGCCTACTGAGATCCCAGCTTTAGAATCAAAGTTCGTAAAAAACGTGTCCAGCGCCCGCGCAAGCTGGTTGAAGTACGGGAAGTCGTATTCTCTTGGTGCGGTGGGGACGCGGGGGGATTTGAACTTATCGAACGCCACATTTACCCCCTCGTACCGTCTTCACGAACGTCAATACGGGGGGAGCCCAACTGCCAATTAACCCCCAGCACCCCGGAAGACCCGATAGAAACCCCCATCTGACGGGCACGCGCACGGACGTAAACTTGGTCGGTGTATTGCTCTACCGCTACCGTAGATCCGGGGGCTTGCGTAACAGCCCGCGAAAAATCCTCTCCCTCGGCGTTGGAAGTCATATAGGCCGAGCCGGGGAAGTTGCGCGGGTACAACGTGAAATCTACGGTGGGGCTAACCCCGGCAGCAGTGGTAGATCTCGCAAACGACACATCAGGGATGAGTCGGCGCACCAGCATGAACTTCTGCCCATCTGGTTCAAGGTCAAAATTGTTGGAAGTGATGTAGGAGGTCATAGGCAACGTGTCCGCATCCACGCCCTGCTCATGGTTGTACAGGTAGTTGTCATCCCCACTCGCCCCTTGGGGGTATTGCCGCAAAGGAGAATCAGACCATGCGGTACGGCTCATACCTTCAGTGCAGTCGCCGTAATACCAGATGTTTTCGTCGTAGTTATACACAACGTATTTGTCTACGACCGTTGCGCCGGAAGAGCAATAGAACCACCAGACTTCAAAAAACCGTTCAATTGAACCGCCGACAACCTGCCCGCCTTGGGCAAAGTTGATGTTGTTAAAAACGTGCTGGAGAAGCGTGCAGGGGATGGTTTCTACGCGCCCGTTGTACATAAAGAATTTGTCCGTACCCATCCAATAGTATACGTTGTTAACAACAACTACGGCGTTTGTTCCAATTAAAGACATGTCAGAAGAAATTAGCTTCTGAGAAAATACGTCGCTAGACCCAGTGAATGTTACTGAAGTTACTGATCGCTCAGTGAATACGAGGATTTCGCCGAGGTTGGAGACCGCTCTAAGAATGTTTGAGCCGGTTTGGATTGTGAGAAAACCAGCGGTGGAGGATGCGGGCGTTGCGGGATCCCAGTTGGTATAGTCATCCTGACTTGCCCACCGCACCAGAAGCGGTTCAATCGTATACGGACTCCCCGCGCCATAAGGCGTAGCGCCAAACGCCATCAAGATGCCACTATAGGTGTCGTAGAGAATCTGACCAACTTGCTGTGGTACTTGCGTACCCACCAATTCTATTGCATTACCGGACGGGAACGGGAACCCCGGAGACACCGACCATTCGTAAATCGGGCCATTGCGGATGTTGAACAAAAGGTCGGTGTAATTAGTACTCCCGTCGTATCGCGACGCAAAATAGACATAGCGAAGCGGATTAGAAATCGCCGTGGCCGCTGCAATACCCCACCCAGTAGTCGGAGACGTACCAGAACCCCCCCACGGAGGAGCGCCCCATCCTGTACCTCCAGAAGCCACTGCGTTACCGGAAGGGATATAGAAGTATGCTGTGATACCCGTACCGCCCCCCGCCGCTACGGTTGAAGTTGCTGCGGTATCTACTGTGATCGTGAACTGATTTGCGTTCACCACCGTCACATAAAACTGAACTCCATTGAAACTAGTCGCAGGGATACCCCCTACCGCAGCGACCCCGGCAAACGTCATGTAGTCGCCAGTTACCGCCCCATGCGTATTGATGTTTACCGTAACGGTAGTGAGAGTATCTGTAGTAGCAATGCAGTTGTCGGTGTCTTGAGGCGACGACGCGCCCGTGTAAGTGTTCCGAAACGGCGTGATGTCGTTGAGCGTACCGCCGTTGTCAACGTAAATTTTGCTGCTAGTGCCAAGTGCAAGATAATTGTAATTAGGTGCAGCAAGCCAATTAAAGAGCGTGCGACATACCCCCAGATACGCAGTAACTGAGTATTTTAGCCATCCTCCCAATTTTTGGGGGTAGCCCGAGATAAACCGAACTTTGTTGCATTCCCACCAACCGCCTTCGCCTGTGTAGTTGGTTTGGTCTCGGTTTACCCCCGGCTTAAATATCAGCTTTTTAAGAGGCATTAGCCTTCCTTACGGATTATCTCCACCACACCAATGAACGCTGCGACGGCGGTGCCGATGGTCGGGATCAAGTCAGGCGAAACGTGGATACCAAAACCGCCGACAAGCAGCGCAATTCCGCGCCAAGTGGAAGGCTCTTTGAGTCGTGTAATGAGGTATTCCATGAGCTACTCCTACGGCAAATTGATGAGGTTCTCAGCGACTCGCCGCGCCCAACCCTTGCCGAACGTATCCCATGTTTTGAGATCGGCCATGAATTTGAGACGCTGCCCGTTAAAGGTAGCGGCGAGCTTGTACGGATCCATCGCAGTGATGGCGCTCAGCGTTTTGTGGCCGATAGCCCCATCATCTACCACACCTACCGCTCTTTGCAACCACTTTACGGCTTGCTTGACCCCTGAGTTGACGGCAGCGTCAAAGACGGCAAACCGCACATGCTTGGGAATCTCATCAGCGTGGATCACATCCCAGAAGTCCCGGCGGTAGATTGCCTTGGCCCGCTCAAGCGTCAGGTTCTTGATGTCTTCGTTAGGATACGCACGCTTGCACACCCCGAACTTGGTTTCGCCACCGGGGTCGGACGGGTGGTTGACGTAGCCGCCTTCGTGCCCAATCACGATCTTAAATGCTTCATCGAAAGTCATTTGTCTGCCTTCCCATCAAGTTTATCAAAAATGCGGTTTAGCAAATCTTTGATTTCGTAGATGTCCCGGCGGTAATCCTCTTTTAGAACATACGTTTTTGGGAGGTCTTCGCGGAGGCCCGAAATGTCCGATTTCAACTCTTTAACCGCGCTCCACACTTCATGCGCGAACCATCCTAGTAGCGCCATGATGACCCCCAACCCAAGGTTGATTACGATTTGTAAGTCCACGGTGATTCCTTAGTTAGCCATCATTGTGATCCAGTTGGATCCATCAGATTGAATCATTGCAAATTTACCGGCTGTCGCCGCCAGAATCGCCGTGCCTGTTGTGTTGGAACCGAGCGGAATGACGTTTGCCGACCCAGAAGTTACCAAAATTGCCGTGACGTTGTTCAAATACAAAATGCGCCCCGGAAAACTTGCAGCCGCCGGCAAGGCGACCGTACAAGCGGTGGTCGTGAACCGCAAGGAGACATCGGTAGCTGCCACTGAATAGTTGGTGGCGTTAACTAAGCTGGGGGCAGAAAGGGCCAGAGTAGTAAATTTACCTGTGCTAGGCGTAGTCGCGCCAACAGTACCATTGAGCGCACCAGCAAATCCGGTAGCGGATAAAACCCCTGTAGAAGGAACGAAAGATAATTTGGTGCTTGAAACAGTTTGAGAAAGATTACCAGTGTTGGCAGATACCCAAGTTAGATATACCGTAGAGGAAGATGAAGTATTATCGGTTATCGTAGTGTAAGTAGTATTGACAGCATTGGTAGCGTTAATGTTATTCAACGCAGATCCATCCCCACTGAAAGCAGTGGCGGTCAAAACCCCCGTAGACGGGACAAAAGATAATTTAGTGGTTGATACATATTGTGGAATATTTCCAACATCAGTAGTTACCCAAGTGGGGTAAACCGTACTTGAAGTTGAAATGTCATTGGTAATTGCAGTGTTTGTAGCGTTTGTAGCATTCGTAGCATTCGTAGCATTCGTAGCATTCGTAGCATTCGTAGCCGTGCCTGCGGTTAAAGATGCTGCCGTTCCAGTTAGCCCAGTACCCGCACCGCTAAAAGATGTGGCGGTCAAAACCCCTGTAGAAGGGACAAAAGATAATTTGGTGCTTGAGATATACGGCGATCCGCTGCCAGAGGTATTGTCTACCCAAGTTGGATAAACCGTAGATCCAGAAGAAGTATTATTGGTAATCGTAAGTGCTAAAGCCGTATAAGCCGTATTAGCCGTCGTAGCCGTGGTGGCGGTGCCCGAAAATGTTGAGCCTTGGATGTTATTAAAAATATTAGTTACTTTAGGAGTACCCGCCCCATCGCAACGTATAATGGCATCGTAGCCGTTAACTAGAAGGACAGAATTTAACGCGACATAAGCCCCTTGAAAAATGCGGAGCGAACGACTACCAGCCAGACTGTTTCTAATGATGTAGTACCCCGCAAATGTAGTGGGGGTGATTTGCAAAAAGCAAGTCGCCCCGAGATCGGAGGCGCTGTAAACCTCAATAACTCGGTTTTGTCCATCAGATGCAGCGCCGGGGGCGACGTTAAGAGTATTTGGCGATCCCGAAGTTCCGGCGGTAGTGAGGGTAACAAGTTTGTACCCCACAATGGCGTTGTCGATAATATATTGGAAATTATCGTTGGTAGTCGTGCCCCACGAACCGGCCTGTTCGCCTGTGCCGATAAGTTCAATACCCAGATTAGAATAAGTAGAAGCCATTTTTTAGATCCTTTTACGCAGCTATCTGCGTCCAATTTGGGACTTGAGCATCATTGACATCTGTCCAAGTGCCCGTCTGAGTATCGTTTACCGGCGTCCAGCTAGTGGTTTGCGAATCGTTCACCGCGCTCCATACCCCAGTCTGACTGTCATCCACCGGCCCCCAACTGGGGGTTTGATCAGTGTCAATTATTAACCATCCGTAAACAACAATAAACTCAGCGTCAGCGCCCGTGATGGTGTAGCTGCCCGCAGCAGCGTTGAGGTTTAGTGAAGTACTAAGAGTAGCCGGCGCACCTGTGATGGTGTAGCTGCCCGCAGCAGCGTTGAGGTTTAGTGAAGTACTAAGAGTAGCCGGCGCACCTGTGATGGTGTAGCTGCCCGCAGCGGCGTTTAACGGAATAGACCTACTAAGAGTAGCCGCAGCACCTGTGATGGCATAACTACCAGCAGCAGCATTAAGGTTTGCGCTCCTACTAAGAGTAGCCGCAGCACCTGTGATGGCATAACTACCAGCAGCAGCATTAAGGTTTGCGCTCCTACTAAGAGTAGCCGGCGCACCTGTGATGGTGTAGCTGCCCGCAGCGGCGTTGAGGTTTATGCCCCTACTAAGAGTAGCCGACGCACCTGTGATGGTGTAGCTGCCCGCAGCGGCGTTGAGGTTTATGCCCCTACTAAGAGTAGCCGCAGCACCTGTGATGGTGTAGCTGCCGAGGCCGGCGTCAAGAACATACGCAACTGAAGTGGAGTTGTTTATCGCGACTTCGTCGAACCAGCCCTCAACTACTTGAGTTTCATCAAACCACCCTTTGGGGGTTAATGTGGCGTCGAAAAAGCCTACGCGAGCCATCGCGGTGCTACCAAGTAATGACTATAGCGTAGCCCGCGCCGCCAGTACCGCCAGCACCACCTAAGCCGGGGTTCATACCGCAACCACCACCTCCACCGCCGCCACCACCTTGTCCACCAGCGCCGCCAGCAGCAGCAGAAGTTGATGCCGTTACCGTTGTGCCCCCACCGCCACCGCCAGAGCCCCCGGCCAGACTAGTCGCCGCCGCGCCAGCAGAGCCTGCCGTAGGTGTAACCCCGTCAGTGCCCACCGCGCCGCCGCCGCCAGCCACGTAAGAGTTAGAAGCGCCGCCAGCCCCACCAGCTATTGTCGCAAGAGCCGCGCTGTGAGATCCACCAGCACCGCCACCGCCACCGCCGTATAGAGAAGACCCGCCAAGCGAACTCGCTGCCGGAGTAGCAGCAATACCCGCACCGCCTGCCCCGCCCCATTCGGCGTTTGCGGTAGTCGCAGCGAGAATAGTCCCTGTTACCCCCTGCCCGCCCGCGCCGAGTGTCCCAACGGTTGGAAGGCCGCCAGCGCCGCCAGAAGTACTTCCCGTACCGCCCGCGCCACCCGCGCCACCGCCACCGCCACCACCTGTAGCTGCGGCGGTAATTGCCCCGCCAGCCCCTCCCCCACCGCCAAATGCAGTCAAAAAGGCGGGGCCGGTGCCGAACGTGGTATTACCACCAACACCGCCGTTACCGCCCGCTGCGCCTGCCGCGCCGGGAGTCCCCGCTGCACCAACAGCGCCAATCGTTACGGTCAAAGATGCAGGGAGGTCTGCGGCTCGGTAGGTAATCCACTTGCTCATCCCCCCACCGCCGCCGCCGCCGCCTTTAGCTACAGTTGCCGTAGCCAGAGAGGCACCCGCACCGCCGCCACCGCCAGCGCCCCAAATCCGTACTTGAACCGCTTGCGGTGTAAACGTAGTCGGTTTAGTCCAAGTGCCGGTGGCTGAAAATGTCTGAACGTCTACCGTACTGCTAGAAGATGAAAGCACAGGGACGCCGGAAGAGTTCATGCGTTCCCACCCCGCCCCTTCGGTGAAGTTGGTGGTTTCGTTAGGGAGTAACGTCGCATTAATGAGGTCTGAGATGTTAGCTCCATCTGTCAACCGAACAGTGACAAGGTTGGTCACACTACCGCTGTTGTTGTGGATGCTGATGAACTTAACATTTCTAATCGTGCCCGCTGCCGGAGCCGTGACAAAATCAGTGGTAGCAGCCGTAACAATAGACGCAAGAACCGCACGACCGGGAGTGATAACTCCCGTAGCCGTGACAATATCAACATATGATGCGTAGCACTCAATGTCCCCCGCCGCGCTAGTAATGATTTGGATTTTGTCGGTGGACGCTAAGTTAATCATGTTGGTTCAATCCAATCGTCGCTGGGATTTACACGATGGTTATTTTCGTTTCTTTCGACAATGAAGTAATCTGGAAAATATCGTTTGGCGTCTTCCATTGAATTAACCACAACGATGTTTTCGACCTTGCCGTCTTTAATAAGAAAAACGTCCATCGGTTATACCACCGTGAAGATAGTGCCGGGAGAGGTATTATCGAATTTAACGGTAAACGTGTCTGTATCGTTCAAAGTAACAGCACTACCGTAGTCCCACCATGCGACAAGGGGTTTGGCAGGAGACGCCGTAGTGTCGTTGTACAACACTGCATATCGGAACGGCCCTATCGAGCCGCCCGAAGCGGTGAAAACGACTTGTGTTCCGGTGACAGTGGTGGTGCCCGCCGATTCCGAAATAGCAATCGTGGTGGCGGTGCCGCCCGAAGTGTATCCGTTGCCCGCCGAGATTTGAGTGATGTTCGCTAAAATCGTGTTGGTGTTTACAGGTAGCGTATTACTCAACGCGATTTTGAAAGAATCAGTTAGAAAATTTTGAACGCCGTTAACAAGCTGTTCACTAAAATCTTGAAATTTATTGTAAGTAGCCATCTAAAAACTCCTAAGAGGTACGGATTACCGCATTGTCGGCGTCGTTCGTAGGGAACGTGACGGTGAAAGTGTTGGCACAAGTAATGTCTGAGCCGAAGTCCAGCACCGCTACGGCTTTGTTGCCTTGGGTGAAATTATATATCAGCGCCCCGCGAACCGTGAACGCCGCAGGACTCCAAGTCACATTGTTAAAGCTCACACATGCGGTCGTCCCAGACGCCACAGGAGCGACGTTGGTAAGCGCCTGCCCTCCTGCTACATACCCCGTGCCGGTGATCTCTCCTGTGGCCGTGTAGGCGGTCGTGTCAGCACCGATAGAGGCGGCGGAAGTGTACAACGCCATGTAAAACAGATCCGGTGCCGTAGCCGCACGGACAACTGACGTACCGAATGCGTGGATGCCGTTGTAGCACTCCACCTTAAACGATGTGCATTGCGTCTGATAGATAGCCACAGCGGTTCCTTATTTGACCGGATAACGGACTTGGCCGGAGCGGTAAGCATCCCGGCGGTCTTTGCCATCGCCCAGCATTTTAAGCAGCGCCAAGGCTTCTTGGTATCGCCCTTGGTACACCGTAATTACATCCTGCTCACCCTTCATAAACGTATACGCTTCCAGCAGTGAGCCATAGAGCAACACCGAGTCAAAGTTATCCCCCAACCAAGTAGTGGTCGCAGTGACGATGGACTCGGGGTAATAGTAATAATGCAACTCGGCGGAATAATTTGCGTCAGGGGTCGGGCCAAGGATGAACGAGTCGGCGTCGAAGATGGCATAATACTCAGGCGTCGCTCGATCTGCCGGAGCATTAGTCGGATACGCTGCCCGGATGAAATTCACATCCTTATTGAGCAGATATTGGTACTCCCCCGCTGCGGTAATCACCGCCAACGAGAACGTCGCCAACCAGTCAGTAGGCATCGTGAGATAGGAATTCCCTATCGTCAGAGTCCCAGTCACGTTTTTACGAAAAGCCGGAAGCTGAACAGTGTTATAAATCCGCTGCTCTGCCTGCTGAATAAACGTATTAATATCAGTCGTAGTAAATTGGTTCTCTACATACGACTGAATTTCCGCGACTAGCCCAGAGTAGTTCATCTATCAGCCCATCTTGTCGCTGTTATGGCAGCCCTTGGTCGCAGCGCCACACCCGCGAGTCTTCATGGTCTGCTTCTTTGGCGGCTTGTCGTAATCCACCATCGAGACGTTCCCCACGCTGATGTAATCCACCGCCACATTACGGGCAGAAACATTAGGACGAGTAAAGGTGTTCACATTGACATCCTTACCGGACATCGTATGGGGCTTGGCGTAGACCGCTGCTTGGCCTACCTCCTTACCACCTTTCTTCATGCTGTATTTAGCCATTACTTGCCTCGCTGATTTTTAGCACGGGACATGTTGCGGCCCATCGTCTTGCGATCCATTGAGGTCGGGCCACCCTTCTTCATCTTCTTCATCCCCGGTTTGATCCCGTGCATCGTTTCTTCGTGCTTGGTCATCCCGCCCATGTTCATCTTTTTCATGTTACCGATACTCCTACAGTACCTACTTGACTCGCTGCGATTAGGTCATTCGGGGTAAGCACCCCGGTGCCGCCGCCAACAGGATTGAAGCCCCATTGGAAAATTCTACTACCTTCTGACAGGTTATTGTTCGCGTTCAAGCCCGAAATGAGATAGGTGTTATCCCGTCGCGGATTCTTAAGCGCCTGCGGGTCTTGGACTGGGTACATCCCCTGCAAATTCTGAGGATGGTCAGGCTCCCAGCAAGTCGGACAGACCAGCATATTGGTCTTCTTCGTCCGAACCACCAACTCCTTCAACTGCTTTAGTTTATACCGCTGGCCGCATCTATCGCACTCAGCGATAGCGCGACGGCCTGCTGCAAACTTATTGCTCATATGTACATTTCACGCGGGACAACCCGCCAAGTGGCTTTGTCGCGGTCTTCATCGGACGCCTGCTGCCAAGCCTCGTCGTACATCTGCTTAAGCATAGGAATGCGTTCCGCTGATTCTGGAATCTTAAGCGCCACATAGTACGCCAATCCAGCGACCATCGCGGGCAGGAAACGGAACGGGATGTCCTGCGTGTTCACGCCATTACCAGCGTCCAGCATCCGGCGCAGTCGCCAGTAGACGAGGGTGTAGGTACTGGAGACGTTGGGCACGGGCCACACGGTGAACGTAGGGTATTGGATGCCGCTGGGTTCAGTAGCCCCGCTCTGCCGGTTGATGTAAATCTGGATCGGACGGCCCGTCGCAGTCTTGTTGGGCAGACTGGCGTAAGTGGAAACACTAATTCTGGAGATGCCAATGTCAGCTTGGATGGATGTCCCTGCATTGGTACGGACAACGTGCTCGATAAGGTCAACCGTGTCTATGGGGAGGACATAGGTCGCTTGATCTGCAATCAAAGGCACTGAGTCCGATTCAACCGTCCAGAGGTTAATGCCACGGTTTGCCCACTCAGCGAACATGAGGTTCAAGCTGCGACGGGCCGTCCGAAATTCATAACCAGTTCTCAACTCCGCGCCAGCACGCTCAAACGCTTCCTCGATTAATTCATTGAGGTTAAGATTGAAACTAGCGGTCGCGGAAGTAGTCATTCTTAAATCCTAAATTTTGCCGTCTTCTTGGCAATCTTCTTTGGCTGCGCCACAAACTGTTCGCCCGCAGCTTTGCCCTTTCGTTTGGCCTTGGTGGTGGCAGCATACTCAGAGGAAGAAAGAGACTTGATGGCGTTCTCAGGAAGGTAGCGTTCTCCCGTTTTGGAAGACGGCTTGCCCGACTTGGTACGCCATTTCTGGTCTCCCCACGCTTTCAAAGATTGCTGCGGTGCTTTCATCAGTCTGTATACCCGCCACCAGCGTCCTTGTACTTCTTGGCAACTAGCTGCGCTTTACGGGCTGACCATTGCCCTGCTTTAGTCCCATGTGTGGCGGCGGCTTTGACCTGAGACACGATCTTCTTACGCAACCCCGGCTTGGTGTAGTTGCCCGCCTCGTTGACGCGGCCACCGGCTTTGTAAATCATCACAGGCTCGTTACCGTCGCGCTTTTTAATCGCTCGGATCTTAGCCTTGCTGATAGCCCCCATGCCGCGTGAATATCTCATACAAATCGACCTCGGGTCTTCCCACGCTGGGCGCAGCCATCCCCACGGGTTTTCTTCACCGCGCCGCCCTTAGCGTAAGTTTTGGGTTTTACTTTCCCACCTCTAGCATATTTACTAGGAGCTGGATTAGTAAACTCTTCAAATTCTTTTTGTTTCTTCAATTCCAACAAATACGAAGATTCAGCGGGGGAAATGTTGTTAGAATTAAGGCGTTTATTTATATCTTCTAAACTATTAGTTTTAGGGGCGGTGGGGCGAGGAACAGACGACCTAAACCCCGAACTTGACTCTGAAGGGTTGTTTTTTCTAGATTCCGCTATAATCCTGTTAATTATATCATCGCCTTCTTTAAGTTGCCGAGCGATAACATCCCCACCATTATCGTACCGTTTAGTTTTCACTTTACCGCCCTTCTTCATCTGCATGGGCTGCTCTTGCTGCATAGGCTGTGGCTGCTGACCAACTCCTCCAATCCCCGTCCCAGTGTCCGGGGTGGCTTGGAAGATAGAAGTTCTGTCGGTGCGGGGTTGATCAAAAGCGTATTGCGGCCCGGAGGACGCCATTCCGCCTTCATCGAACCGCTTAGTACGCTTTTTCATTACTTACCGCCTCGGGGAAGTTTGGTCTTGCCGCGAACGGCACATCCATCAATCGAACCGCCTTTGGCAAATTTCATCATTTTGCCACCCCCGCGCTTCATGCCTTTGGCTTCCTTTTCCTCATGTTTCATCATGAATTTCGGAGCGCCCTTCTTTTTCATGAACGCCATCTTCTTGGATTCTTCGACTTTACCGCCAGCAGCGTATTTTTTCGGTTTAGGCATTTCTTTCGGAGTGGTCTTCCGCATGATTTCTTTTTTGGTAAGACCGTCTTTCATTTCTTCATCGGTAAACACGCCGCCTTTACGAGACTTCAAAAACGGATCTTTGCCAACATCGTAGTTGGTCATCACATCCCCATCGGTTTTCCCACCAGCAGCAAACTTTTTCATCTTCGATTTCCCAGCTTCGCTCATCGCGATAGCCATTGCTTGTTTACGATTAGTGACGTTCTGTCCACTGCTGGACTTCAATGCGCCGCTCTTGAACTCGCCCATGACCTTGCCGACTTTGCCGCCTTTTTTGTAAAAAGTACCGGCAGCTTGAGCTTTAGCTCTTTCGGCGGCTTTGGCGGCGGCTCTGGCTTCGACTTCGGCTTTGTATGCAGCGGCTTTGTCTACAGGAACAACTTTCCCATACACCCATTCACTTCCAGTTGGGGCTGGAGCCGGCGGGGTAAAAACGGGCGGGCGCGGAGTCGTAACTGGGGCTGGAGCCCCCGAAGTGGGCCCTTTGTACCCCGGCAAGACGCCCATATCGGGTTTTGGCTTATTGGCTTCGGCTCGGGCTCTAGTAGCGGCGGCGAGTCTAGCATCTGCATGGGCTGCTCTAGCAGCGGCCCCAACTCCCGGCGGAATCTTTTTTGGGGCTCGGGACAAATACTGGTTTCCAGTGAAACCACCGTCAGCCATTTTCTTCACTTTACCGCCTTTTTTGAAACGATCCATCGCATTGGTAGACGATTGATTTGGTTCAAGCCCCATTGAAGCCCGCTCGGCTCTAGATTTACCTTTAAGGTATTCTTTGTAGGGGATACCCATTTTTTCAGCTTCACGGCGATATTGTTCATTCCGGGTGTTAGACGTTCCGGGTTTGTATTGATCGCGGTAGCCAGCAATGCGTTCCATATCGGATTTATTGCGAACCAATCTGCCGGGAGCCACACGAGAACGAACATCTCTTAGACGTTGCGCGGTAGGTAGACCTTCAGAAGTCTGCGGCCCTATAAACTCATTTCTCAGAATATCTGCCCCGCCGCGAACAATTGCTGGCACAGCTTTCCGAAGTACCGAACGTGCAGCTGCACCCGGAATTAGATATTTCTCAGGGGCAAATTCTTCAATCCCATCGGCTTTATCCAGCGCAATTTGCTCGTCTCTGCGGGCTTTTTCCGCAGCGCGACGGCCCATAGCTTCCATACCAGCCGTGTAGCCGCCCATATCAAACCGTTTTACGTTGCTCTTTTTCATTAGCAATTCCATGCCCGAAGGCTTTTGTTGATCCTGCTATTAGGGTCGCTGGCGGTTTTCTTACTCGTCAGCTTCTTTTTCATCCCAGACATCCGGGCACAGAATGAGTCCTTGCGCGGGCCACCTTCCGGCTGGGGGGCTTTCAACCCCGGCTTACCGGGATTGGCTTTGTTGTAGGACGCACGGCCTTTGGCGTTCAATCCGCCCGATTCGGCCTTGCCTTCTTTACGAGTCCATGCGGGTGATTTAGCCATTAGTAGGTACTCGGAGGGATGTTAGGATCCCGCACTGGATAATACGCTAGATTAGAAAGTTGCAAATCCGCCGTACCGGCTGTGCCGTTAGACGTAATTTCGATGTAAATCTGGTTGTTGCTTGACGTTCCCAAGCTGGCGGGGACAAAAAACGGCGCGGTCACGACCTCATAGCTGTCCGTTGTGTCTAACGGGATCGTTGTTGAGTTGTTGCCAGCCGACATAGCAGACACGTTGAAAGTGCCAATTCCGGTAAACGTGGGCTGGCATCTCAAAGCAACCGCCCTCAACACGGTATTTAGGGCGGTTTTACCAGTCACCGTCATACGCGCCTGATACCAATTTCCCCCTTTCGCCATCAGCGGGCAGTTTTGGTAGCAAGTCACCACACCCACGGCGGCGGTGTATGTAATCGACAAATCCCAACCAAATCCGGGTGTTGAATCAATACCTGTGGGCTTGACGGTGATGGCGCTGTTGCCAGCCGTTGCACACGACGCCAAGGTCACGTTGGTCGCGGATAGCAAAGTCCAGCCCGTGGGAACCGTCGTCGTAGCGCCCGCGAACGCTGCGGTATTCGTGCCTCCGGTGCCTTGCATCAAGCCATTGGCCGCAAGATTAACTGCCGCAGGGCCGAGTGATTGCCACGTTACCGTGCCATCAGTAATGCTAGATCCATCCCCAGTTGGGCCACCGCTGCTGGCGGATGTTCCTGCCACCGTACACTGGTAAATCGTGTAATTGTTCATACGCACCGTGCCAACGGTGTAGGGCTGGCTGGCCGCCCACAACGTCACCGCGTTGGTGTTGTCGTCGAGGTAGCTCATCGGTTTCCATGCGTACCGATTCGCGGTATCCCAGCCGAGGCGAGAGTCCCACTCGGTTTCCGCTTTGGCGATTCGGTAATTGGCGTATGTGGATAAATGGTTCTGGCCACCCTGATAGTTGGACACCACAAGGCCGTCCACGTTTGAACCATCAACCGATAAGCCGAACAAGTCAAAGAACCGTAGTCGGTAAGACCGGCGGGTTTGAAAAAATTTGCGGCGCAAATAACCAACGGCCCGCGTAAAGTTTGCAAATTGCCCAGAAGTGTTAAGGCCAAAACTGGTTGCCCCGATAGGGATCGCAATGTAAACAGTACCGCTTGAATACAGCGCATCGGCGATTGCCATGATGTTTCTGTATTCGGTTTCAGCGGCAGCAATCGCCGTTGCCAACGTCGCCTGCTGATACATGCCTTGGCCGGCCACGCTTGCGTTGGTGCCGAGCGAAATCACGACGTTTGCATAGGTGCTTTTTGGGGCTTGCGCTTGCAGCTTGGGTAACGCCGCCAAATGCTGGGCGCTGCTGGTGCCGTTAGCTGTAAAGTTGTGCGTAAACACAAATGGGGCACCGTTCCAACCATTAATGCTGTGCAGGAACGAACTGTCCCGCTGATTTTGACTCGGGATAGCAAGCCAAAACTGACTTCCATAAAAAGTGATAGGGCCGACCGTCTGCGGGGGGCCGTTAAAAGTCCAGCTAAGTCCAGATCCGGCGGTGATACTGGCTGCGGTGAATCCAGTGCCAATCAACCGCTGCCCGGTGGCGATAGTGCCGCTGACTACGGACGATACTGTGAGCGTGTTGCCCGAGGTAGACCCAAGGCACTCCATTGAGTGGAACGCGGTTCCGTTGGGCATTGTAAGGCCGTTCACAGTTGCTGACACCGTTACCGTGTTGTTGTCTGGCACAGTCAACGCTGTTAGCGCAGCATAAGACATCGCACAAGTGTCCAGCGTCGCGGCGTTTGTAGGATCGATCAGCGTAAATTTATTGCCGGGGGCAATGTTGTGACTGCCAGACCACTGCATCGTCGCAATTCCACCGTTGACCGTAAAACGACCTAAGGTGCCCGAGTTGTTTGTCCAGCCCATTTGCAAATGGCTGTCGCCAATCACCAAGGTACGGGGGTCATACGTCGCACTTTGGGCGGGGGATACAAACGCCCCATCTACATATGCTTGAGGATAGGTAGTGATAGCCATATCACACCCCCAAATATACGGTTACAGTCGGTGAACCCGTGAACGCGGTAACAGTAGACACCGCATAGATATAAGGCCACGGGGCGCTGAACGCAAACCCATCAGTAGCGGTGCCGGTGCCGCTTAAAGAGATAGTGCCGAGCAACACCCCGTTAGTGGTAGTATTGCCGGTCGTGCCGTAAATGCTAACCGCCGCAGTGAACGCGCCAGCCGCAGATCCAACCGCCTGTACGACTTTTGGATCTGGAATAGCACGTTGTATAGCGCCCGTTTGACTCGCCGCAGTAAATACGGCGAGTGTGTTTGTAGACCCAATACGTCCGTACATTGCGGGTTACCTATTAAGCAGTGAAAGCAGTCGGATAAGCCGAACCGTCAGAGTTACGCACGATATACGCAATGATCAACGTGCCAGAACCCGTAGTCACCGTAGTACCACTAACGGTGTAGGTGATAATTGCGTCAGTCGTACCCACATTCGTGACTTTAGCAGCATCGGCAACAGTCGTGGTAACTGTCATCGAATATTGACCGCCTGTACTAGAAGTAGGCGTGATGGTTCCAATAGTCGTAGCGCCGTTCTTAATCGTAAGCGTGGGAGAAGTACCGTTAAACACGGTAGTGTCAATCACTAGGTTAAGAGCGGTGATACACGCGCCAGCCGGAAGAACCGCCAACGTAACAGTGCCGGTGTCGGCAAAAGTAGCGGTTTTAGTCTGCGTAACAATGGTAGCGCCGGTATTTCGGATGAAACCCGCAGCCGTGCCGGTGGTGTCTTTAACAGTGCCCAGAAGCCACGGGCCAAGGTGAGTAGCAAAACCCATTGAATTGTCCTCTCATGCGAGTTCAGTGCGACCATCTGCATGAAGTCAGCCGGGGCGGCTGTTGGTCACACCGGGAAGCCCCGGATTGAGAACTCATATAACATAGAAAAAACCAAAAGAAAAGGGGCCGAAGCCCCCTTTCTCAAACCAAGTTGCTTGGTTTTAGGCTCCCGGAGAGCCGAAGATGCCCAGCGGGTCAGACACGCCGAACGAATAACGCTCGCGAGCCTTATAACGCACGTTGCCGGTGTCGAAGTCGCCGTCCATGCTGTTAGCCAGCGGGGCGCGAACGAAGTGCTTCAGACCATTCGGAACATCGGTGGTCAGGAACCAAGCGTTGTTGTCGGTCAGCCAGTGGTTGACCGTGTAGCCGCCCGGAATTGCGCCGTTGTTCTTAATAGCGTTGATGTCGTTGTCGGTCGTGCCAACACGCAGTTCCGTCTCAAGGAGGCGGGTCGCGACGAACATCAAAGCCGGCGGGATAATCATCTTCTTCGGCTTCGCAGCAATGAGCAGACCGCGTTCGTCAGTCCAAGCAGCAATCTGAATGACCGCAGCTTCAAGCGACGTTTCGTTAAGGTCAGCCGGCGTCGCCGGACGGTTGCTGTTGACGCCGCCGGAAACCAGCGGGTGATCAGTAGCAAAAAGCGCCCTGTTATCGCCGTAGGTAACCCCCGGATTGAACCCCTGATTGAGGATAAAGGCCGCTTTCACCTGTTTGGTGTAAGCCATCGCACGGGCCAGCGCCTTCGTGTAGCGGCTGGACAGCGAGTCGTAGAGGTTATCTTCGACAGCTTCTTCCGTGATCGAAAAGCCCAGTGCAATCGTTTCGTGGTTGTAACGAGCAGTCCATGCTTCCTGCGCGTTGTCATACGCAATCGCCTGACCTTCGTTCTTCACCGGAGCAGCGGAGAAGCCCGACAGCTTGGTTTCTTCTTCAAACGAACGCTCGGAAGTCTCGGTTTCGTAGATTTCCTTGTGTTCTTCGCCGTATCGCTTGTACTCCAGACCGAACAGGGCGTTCAGACCGGGGAGCAACTCTTTAAGTAATTGAGCGCGTGAAATTGCCATTTAAGTTACTCCTTAAACGCTGGTAGCGTTGTAGTAGCCGTGGTATCCAAAGTTCCACTTAACTAGAACTTCGGGGTGTCCAACAAATGCTACAGCGGCATTGCTTGGGGCCGTAATGCTGTTCGCAACGGTAACAGCAGTCGCACTTGTCACAGCCGTGACGTAGTTGTTATATCCAGCGCCGCCACTGCCCGCCGTAAAGGCCGGGATGATCACCTGCATACCGGGGAAAACACCCGTGGTAGAAGCAACCGTCAACGAGGTCGAAGACGCAGCGGCAGTAAGCGAGGTCGGAACCGTAACAGCAGACTCTTCCACCATACCAACCACACGAAAAGCTGTCGTGTTGGCGCTAGTTTTGATAATGTTACCCGCGCCGTTACTCGCGCCAGCGGTGTTACCGACGACACCGCCAGTGGAGTTGCCCGTCGCAGTGCTACCTGCATTCGCGCCGACGTAGTACACGTTGGTTCCCACGAAAGCGGGGGACATGTAGCCGATGGTGGAAATCGCGGTAGCGGTGTTGTTTGCAGAGGCGGGCATAGCCAGCACAGCCGTCTGGAAAACCGTGTCCGGGTCATCGCAGACGTAAGCAACCGCGTCGATTGCGTTCGTGTTGGCGGGCCAAAACTGCTGACGCTGTTTACCCAAAATCGGGCTGCCGGTCGGCGGCGAGTATTCGCAGCCAAGGAACACGCCAACCGTGCCAGCGCGAGCCGTTTGCGCGGCTTGCGTACCGGTGGCGATTGCCAACCCACTAATCGCTACCGTGCCGGTAGAAGTAAGTTCCACAACGTCGCCGTTAAAAATACCAGTGCTATATGCTTGAAGGATCGGATACATGCGGGTCGAACCTGCAAATACCTGTCCGCCGATCAAATTGATCGGTTTCAAACCATACGGCGCATCAATAGTAGGATAAGCCATGTTTAACTCCTAAATTTATTTGGAGCCACTACCAAAGGTCACGGTACTCCGTTTTTCCTTAAATAGCGGCATACGCGGGTCGTTCTCCCGCATGAAATTGTTGTCAACAGACGCCACCTGATCTTCTGTTTGTTTCCGATAGTGCGCGTCACGTTGCTGCGTAAACTCGACCGGGGTCTTACACAAAATAAGCCCGCCGGACTCAATAGCGTCTTTGAACCGACTGTTTGGGTCGGACATAGTGAACGCCTCTGGGTGTTCAGAGGCTTTGACGGGTTCCCAACCTTCCCGGAATTTGGACGAAATGTTGTTTACGTCTGCGGTGCCCAAGGTGCTGATTCGCACCCAACGGTAGGAATATCCCGGTTCCTGATTAACTTCAGGAAGCAGCGACGGCGGTGCCCAACTTTTGGGTCGGGAAGCGGCATCTCGGGTCTCCATGTCTCGCGGGGTTCTATTTTCAGCCATTGGCGTCACCATTCAATTTAATCATTTCACGGGCGTACTGTTCTGGGGTCAACCCAAGTTTTCTAGCTAGAGAAACCTGAGTCGAAGTCAGCACAACTTTGCGGGGGGCCGTAGAACGCTTAGCAGAAGCCACCACTGTTCCGGGTTTCTTCTTCTCGCTTGCCCCAAATTCTTCTGGGAATCTACGCCGCATCTCCTTGTCAATGCGTGCATAATAACCATCAGAGGTCGGGTCTACGCCTTCACCTACCAAGGCTTCGTGCAAACCAAAAGCCATGCTCGTCATCACACGGTTTTCGCCAAACCAAGGGTTGCGTTTTTGCCACGCTGCTGCTTTAGGGTCTGTCGTAGAATCCGTGTTTTCAACGGGGGCCGCAGACCACCCGTCCTTACTAGAGCTATCTACACCATTAGAATTTTCTTGTAAAGAGTTTTCTTCTTGAAACTGCGGTTTGTAGTTATTTACCTGCTGAAGTTTTATTTTTGCGTTAAGTAATTTTTCTTGCGCCTCTAGCACGCGGTCAGCGTCCCCAGAATCGTAAGCTTCTTTATACTCCCGCTTAGCGGAGTCTAACTCACGCTCAAAAGCGACTTTAGCGGTGCCTACATAAGCTTGTTCCCCATTATGTAAGCTTTTCTTTAGTGTTTTGTTTTCTTCAGCATAACGTCGAAGTAGCCCCACCGCTTCTTCGCGCTCGCGCAACGCCGCTTCTTTAGCACGGCGCTCGTCGTGCCAGACTTTCTTCAGTTGCTTGGCTTTTTCCTTGGAGAAATTCTCAAGCTCATCGTCGTCAAGGGCTTTGACAATATCATCCGGCATCGGCTCCCGGCCTTGGTCTTCCTCCGGGGTGTCGTCTTCAACTTCAATTTCAAAATCGTCTTCCAACTCGGCCACATTCTTGTCAGTTGCCATGATGTATCTCCTTAAGAACGACTAATGCCACGCGGGTCATCGACAACACCTTCGACGCTATCGTCGTTGATGATGCGAAACTGACGCCCGTGGATGTTAAGACGCGACCCAGCATTGGGTCGTACAAGCACAAAATCCCCTTCTTGGCAGTACGGGCCGGTCGGGAAGCGTGAGGTGTCGGAATAGCAATCCGGCCCCAGCTTGATCACAAACAGCACCGTGGTCATCAACTCCTCGTCTTTGACCGTTTTCTCCGCTTTGAGGAGCCCGCTATCGAACTTTGCTTCGATCTCAGGGATTGCACACAGGATTTTGTAGCCTGTGGGGGTAGGCAATTGTGTTGCCTGTTGCTCGTCACTCATTAATCATTCTCCAAACTATTATTAAGGTCTTCGACATAGCGTTTTACCGCCAACAATCCATTCAAACACCCACATACATACCGATATTCCGCAAAATCTTTGGCTGCGCCAGCCCCCAAATCTTCCTGCGTTATGAGAACTTTTTTCTCAATTTCTTGCAAAATTAAGTCTATTACAGTCATTTTTTACTCTCTTTCTTAGGCGTTTGGGCCTGTTGAGGAGTTTGCACTTGGTCGTTTAATTTCTGTGTGGTCTGGTGCATACGATCTTGGTACTTTTCGCGCTCTGCGTGGGTAATTTTAGCCCCTTCCAATTGTTTCTGGGCGTCAACTTTATTCGCTTCAATTACCAATTTAGCTTGCTGAATTTGAATATCTGCCTGCTGCCCTTGGGTCTTAAGCTGGAGTTCTGCTTGTTGGTTTTGGGCCTTAAGCTGCATTTCTTGTTTACGCAACTCCAATTCTTCACGCTGAATGATGTTCAACGGGTCTTGGGCTTGCTGCTGCTGCTGCGCCTGAGCAGCTTCGGCTTGTTTCTTCTGGGTTAGTTGTGTTTGCGCTTGGGCAACCATGCGAGACAATTGCACTTCAACATCTTCCGGTAACGGCTCATCCGGCGGTGGCAGAGGCACGCCCAACTGTTCCTCAATCTGTTTGCGATACAAGAACCCAAGATGCTCAGCCACATGCGCCGCGCCCGCCGCTGCAATAGTTTGTGCCGCAGGGGTGTTGTTAATTAGCTCCAACACTTGCGGGTCTTGCGCCATCCCTTGGTGAGCGGCGATATGCGCTTCATGGTCTTGGTACATGAACGCCTTAACCGGCTTGCCCGCAAGAATCCGCATGTTTTCCGTAATTGGATCTGTCGGCTTCTGGTCGTCCTCAGTCGGAATAATTTTCGCAATCCCTCTAACCCCTAGCACCTCAAGCATCTGCCGGTGAAGTTCTGGGAGGTCATAAATCTGCGGCGAACCCTGCGCCAACTGCATCACCGCCTGCCACTGCGTGACTTTCTGCGCCATCGTCGAGGCGTTGGGGTCGGACACGGGGATAACATCCACCATGTCGTAGTCAGCTTTTTTGGCCTTCTTACCACCCTCTTCCGGCTCGTAGTCGTACTCGTCAGGAGTGAAATCCCGGATGATCGCTGCCAATAACCGAAGTTCGCGTTTCATCGCGTAATGCACGCGGCTGTGGACTGACGACATCACCTTCAGACTGCGCTCAAGGATAGCCAGCGTGGTGCCTACCGGAGCCTGTGCCGACATGTCCGAGGCGTTGAGGTCGGTGGTGCTGGCGAACTTCCGCCCTTCTTCCACGATGTTCTGCATCAAAGAGAAGAGGACTTGCGACGGCTCCTTGTACGGGAGCGTCATGATGTTGTCCTTGATGGTGCCAGACGCAACGTCTACGTCGCGGAACTCTCCGGGGGAGATGGGGGTGTCGTCTCCCTTGATTCGCATTCCTCGGGTCTTAAAGCCGCCGGGGAGGTTAGATAGTGTCCCAGCGTCCACAAGTTGACGTATAAGAGAAGTGCCGGACTTAGCAAAGCTGCCAAGAAGATGTACAAGACCAAACGCATAAAATCCAAAGCCGGGGATATATGGGTAGTGTACAAAGTGTTCTCGCTTAAGTTTTTTCTCATCATCCGGTGCCCAGTTGCGGTAAATAGCTAGGACGGTCTCAGTGCTCTTCTCAATAGTCACAACATAAGGTAGTGCAATACCACCCATTTCCATCTCTTCGTCGCCTGCTTCCGGATCGGTCTCGTCGTACTCCGACAGGTCAAGGTCAACGTGAATTTCAAGAATCTTGAAGCGGTCGTCAGAGGTGGCACTGAAGCCCATGTTCTCCGCGATCTTCTTCTCCACCTCATCAAGGTTGCCTTTGGTCGGCTCACCAAGGTCAACGTCCCGGTAGAACCCACTGGCTTGCAGCTTGATGACCTCGTTCTTGGACTTCCGCATCACATGGGTGACGCGCTCGGCAGTGTCCAAGTTAGATGCACCGTAGGGCACAATTAAATCTTCCGCCGGGACATACAGAGAAATCTGCCGCTCGATTGCTGGGTCGTAGTACACTTTCTTGAACGCATTGCCGCTCAAGCCCAGACCCCACAACATCCGCTCATGCTCGGGGCGGTACTCGGTCATCACCTCCGTCAACTGGAAGTTCATATCCGCCGCGACGTTGACCGACGCCTGCTTCTTCTCCGGCGTCTCCTTCCCAATGATGGTCGTTTTCACCGGCCCGCTCGGCGGGAACGTCTCCATGATGGTCTCGGCTTGGAACTTAACCAGCGCCTCCGACAGCAGGGGATGGAACACCCCGCACGCGCCGTTCCACGGCTCAGTCCGCTGCTCAATCTTCAACCCAAGCAGTTCAAGCCCGTCGATGTAGGTCTGCAACCAGTCCTTGCGCGACGCGGTGTCACCATCAAAAGAATCTAGAAGATCCCCTGCAATGGTGGAGAGCGTTTTATCGTCAAAATCTTCGGCTAAATTCCGATAAAAGTCTTCAACTTCGGGATCTTCCTCGTCGATCATGGGCTCCCCAAGAAGCTCCGCAAGGGCAAACTCGGCACCGGAGGGCATGGCGCTATCTTCCCCCGGCAGGGTGGAACCGTCGTCTACGATCTCGACCTCAATCTGAATTTCATCGTCGCCCATTTACGGCTCCTTAGTAATACGGTTTTCTGTTCGGATTGCGATAGCGTACTGAGATGTCCTCATCCGGCTCATCTAGTGTAGTCCTAATATAGCCACCTTGCCTAAAACGTGCTAACGCCATCGACACCGAGTCAACGTAGTCGTCGTGGTCACCCGCAGGGAACGAAGCTACTTCTTCTACTACTTCTTCTGCCCATCTAGTTTCTGGTATCCATACTCTACCAGACGCAAATATATCCGACACCGCATTAAGTCGGGATATTTTGTCATTACCTTTAGTCGGTGTGAACTCTTGCACGGGGATACCCATCGCACGCATCTCATAAATCAAAGGCGCACCTGAGGCTTTCTTTTCAATAATCACCCCATCAGGTTCCCAAGATCGATACTGTTCTATTGCTACACGCTTTAACTCCGGGAACTCCATCCGATCCCGGAACGCATTCAGCAGAATAATATGCGCCTGCGGCTTGCCCCGGTCGGCTTTACTGACCTCCCAATCAGAACCGTCGTCGTCCCGGTAAAATACCCCCCAAGTTGTGCAAGCGGAATAGTCGGCACGGTTATGCTTTTCAAACGCCGTATCCCACGACATCAGCACAAACTCGCAGTTCGGCGGGTCGTCTTTCTCCCATACTTGCCACCACTCACGCTTAACGATAGCACTTGCTTCAGACGTTGGGTCTTGCATGTACTGAGCCATCCACTTGGAGTGGGGAAGCTCATTTCTTAGAACTGCTAACTCTTCTAACGGCCAGAACTCAGGCCACAGGGGGTTGCCACTGGGCATAATGGCCGGAAAGTCGATGACCTCCCACTCTTCACCATCCCGCAATGCCGCCGCTTTCAACACCTGAGCGGTCAAATCCCGCTTAGACCAGCGGGTCATCACAATGACGATAGACCCCCCCGGCTGCAAACGCTGTCTTGGGCCTGAGGTGTACCACTCATACGTCTTGTCGTAGACCTCGGGGTTGGTTTCGGCAATGGTGGCTTCCTGTTCCGAGTGCGGATCGTCAATAATCAGCAGATCAGCACCCTTCCCAGTGACCGCGCCGCCGACACCGATAGCGAAATAGTCCCCGCCTTTGCTGGTATTCCATCGCCCCGCCGCTTTTGAGTCCACTTGGAGCACTGTTTCGGGGAAAATGTTGCGATAACCCTCTTCGTCCACCAAATTTCGGACTTTTCGACCGAAATTTACCGCCAATTCGGCAGTGTGAGACGTTTGAATGACCTTTTTCTCGGGAAATTTGCCCAAAAACCATGCCGGAAGGAGGTATGAAGCAAATTCTGACTTGGTATGCCGGGGTGGCATATTAATAACGAGGCGTTTTATCTCGCCTTTGGCAACGCGCTCAAAGGCACGGGCCATAATTTTGTGGTGTCTGCCGGAAATGAATCCCGGCCACATCCTTTTCACGAAAACTAGGAAGTCATCGTGGGCTTTTTCTCGTTCTACAGCCTGCTCGTACCGTTCCAAGTCTAATAATAGAGAACGCATCTCCGCTTCCGGCAGTGTTGGCAGCAGAGAAAGAATTGCTTGTAGCTCTTGAGCGTTCAAATTGTAATCCGGCTTAGGTTCCTTAAGGGGTTTCTTCGGAATCTTCGTCTTCTTCGTCGATGGAGAGTCTGTATTCGGGGAATCCATCATCTGAATCTACTTCAAGCTCCACGGGTTCTCTATTAACCGCCTCAGTGAATTCACCATCTGCCATTTCGATATTAGCGTAGCCTAGCAGTCTGTTGATCTTATCTTTAATCGCATGTTCCAAAGCAGCCGGAGTAGTATTTACCACACTAATCTCTGTCTTTTCAACAAACAACCCAACATCTGAATGCTTACCTAATAATTCTAACGCTCTTAGCTCGTCTTTGGTATTGCCGCAGTTAGAAATCTCAATAAGTTTATTTGTAATGTAGGTTCTTAGTTGTACAGAATCTTGAACAATCTGCTTATCGTACTCATTAAGAAGCGCCGCTAACTTTAGGGCTACTCTACTAGAGTAAATATCTTGTGGGGGAATTGGTGGTTTGTTAGTACGAGTTGGGTTTTGATTAAGCCCGTAGTTCTCACTAGGTTTAGCAGTGCGAATTCTTTTACCTGACACTTCAATATCTATGTCTAAGTAAGGCACTTTGGTTAATTTGCCCGTCTCGTCTTTTACTTCTTTATAGCAACCTTTCTCTACAAGGAAGTCTTCGGGCATGTTGTAGATCACGTTGTTTCTAATAGACGACCCAATGATCTTCAGTATCTCGACAGCATCAAGTCCGTTTGGCAGGCGGTTAGAGTCCTTTGCATATTCATGCGGCGGGTTGGCAACGAGCCACTCGTCTTGTTCAACTTCGTCTTTGTCAGGGTTCATCCCCAACTGCAAAAGGAATGAAGCAGTATTCGCAGCGATATGGGCTGCGTCGTCTAAAGATCGTTCTTCAGTGTGGCGTCTAGCCCACCTAGATTCATGTTGCTCATTAAGCACCAACACATATTGAGACCCGCCTTCTACGGGATCTGTTAGTTGCTCGTACTCCAAATTATGAAGCCGAAGTGGGTGATTAAAATCTGGCGTTATAACGATTGGTGCTTTCATAGATATACGAATGCTTTGGGTGGCCGGAGTATAGCAAAACTTAATTTTACAAAAAATAGGGGGTGGGGGGTCTGAATTTGAAAAAGGTATGGGGGGTGTTTCTAGATTTGAAATTGGTGGGTTTGACTGTGCAAATTAGGAATTAGGAAGGATGCGGGACTCCTAACGCGCATTTGGGGGGTGGGGGTTCGCCCCCAAATCCCCACGGCCTAGTTTAGCCCAATGCGATAGCGCATTATTCAATCACGGTTCGGGCATCGAATCGGACACAATACATCAACTATCTGGAGTACATGACAATGACCATCAACACCAACACCAACACCAACACCACCACCGCTGCTACGCTGTCTGAAGCATTGCCGTTCGGCACTGCCTTGACCAAGGCGGGCGACAAGTACGGCGCGACCAAGGCCAGTGTGACGGACACACTCCGGGCGCGGCTCGGCGCAACTCCTTCCAAGGACTTGTGGGAATCGGCCATTGGGTTCTTCGCTGGCGGATACCGGCCGCACTTGATCGCGAAATACGAACGGCTGAACAAGCACAACGAACCACACAACGACGCGAAGGGAAGCAAGTGCCCGTGCCGTGAGTGTGTGGCGGGTGCTAGTGCGAAGGCGTCTTTCTACGATTTAGCGAAGGATGCGGGCGTCACGGCTCCGGGTTCCAAGAATGCCAAGACTACGGCGGCCAAGGCCAAGAACAAGGCCAAGAATGCCAAGGCCAAGGCAAAACGTGCCCCACGGACTCCCACCAAGGTTGCGGCAGACAAGAATGGCTATCGCGCAACTCTGAAAAAGGCGGTCGATGGACTGGACGCGGGTTCTCTTGAAGCAATGGTTCTCTGCTGGGACGTTGCACTGAAGGCGGCCCTTCGCGGCATGAAGGCCAAGGCCAAGACCAAGGCGGCCGAATAACACTACCACCAACACGGGGCCGGCAATCGGGCCGGCCCCACTACCCTGAGGATATGACAATGAGAAGCATCAAAAAGAACCGAGTCCCTTCCACCCGCCAGATTAGCGAGCAGGTAATGGCCATTGCCGTTGACAGAGCCGATTCGATAGTCATGCGATACGTTTACAACACCAACTACACAGATCCCTTCCTGATGGCAAAGGATGTTCTCCGACTCCACCGCAAGGCGGTGGCGATTCATCAGGCGGTATGCGAGTTAGCGACTCCAATCGACCCTGAGTTCAACGACTAACCAACACGGCCCCGCCGCTCACTCTGGATACTTTAGGAATTTCCTAGAGTATCCGGGTGGGCGGCGGGGCTTTTTTTTGCCTGCGTTTTGGGAACTGGTGGGAAGGCCACAGCGGCGTGCCGGCAACGTAGTCGTCCAAGCTGCCACATCGATGCCGGATGGTTCGGGCGGTTCGTCGTCGGCGCGAGATCGTCTCGACTAGCGTGGTGCATGGCGTTGGCGGGATAGTTTAGGAAATTTCCTAAAGTATCCGGATGGGCTAGACCTGACCAGTTCCGGAGGACAGCAGCCATGTGCGGCAACGCCAAATCGGATAGTTTAGGAAATTTCCTAAAGTATCCTACCAACTAAGATTACGCTTTGAAATAAAGAATCAATGACTTAGCGCGCGGCCAATTGGAACATTGGGAACATGAACAAAATCAAGGGCTGTTCCAAATGTTCCCGAATCAACGCGAATGTTCCAGCACAAGTCTTTGATGTTCCACATGTTCCAAATGTTCCGGTTTATAGCAGTGAGCGGGTAAAAGGGGTAGCTAAAATGTATGTGCCTAGTATATAAACTTTTCAAAATGAGGTGATTAGAAGACTTCTTTTGTTTTTTCGCACAAGAGTTCACACACACCCTCTTTTACCCACACACTGTTTTTTTCTGGAACATTTGGAACATGTGGAACATCATAGACTTACGTTGGAACATTCACGTTATTTCTGGAACATAGGGAACATAAAGCAAATCAAGCACTTAGCCGATTCTT
>Ga0181358_1000151_pt1 | contig 30162 bp, 40 predicted proteins | sample Fa13VDMM110SD_FD_130096 | JGI IMG/M metagenome (GOLD analysis project Ga0181358, IMG submission 130096) | Freshwater viral communities from Lake Michigan, USA - Fa13.VD.MM110.S.D | ecosystem: Environmental > Aquatic > Freshwater > Lake | place: USA: Michigan | collected 2013-09-24 | reverse complement strand
CATGGCATTAAACATAGTTTGATTTCACCAAGATTAGCAATCACATATCGAATCATAAGGAACCAATCATTCTTCATATGAATCTCAAGGTTGTTAGAAAGATTTGTACACTTGGTAAAAAGTACAAGTAGGGGAAGGGAAAAGTTTCCAGTAACAATATCATCATTTGTCTTCTTCTGTATACTAAACTCATTTTCAGAATCACCCATTACAGTAGTTCGTGATGCAAAATGTCCTTTACAAGAAAATGTAAGTGATGAGTTAACATTCTTGATCTCAACAGTCTTTGCTCCTAGCAAGGTCATGTCACGACAAATCTTTTGAAAATCAAGAGAAGGCATCGTGATATGTGTTGAGAACTCAGTCTCGGGAAGCTGAATATCTGGTTCATCACGGTCAAGTAAATTCAACTTATAACGAGTTACCTGCTTCTTATCACCATCTTCAAGAAGAATACCTAGTGAGTTAGAGTCGGATGAATCAACATAAAAAGTAATCGTATCGTCGTTTGTAGCTGTACGAACAATACGATAAAGATGATCAGTATTTACTCCAATAACAAATTTAGGACTGGTATGATTATATTCGTACTTCTCAAATTTGTCAGCATGTAGACGAAAATGAACAAGAACAGTACGTGTATTGTCCATAGCTACCATTCGAATACCATCCTTGTCAAATATAAGACTCATTTCAACTAGAATACATTTAATAGCTTCCTTTAATGTTCTAATCGCACCGGTCTGAACAGTTTTTGCTTCCACCACATACTCAGGCATTTAATGTGTTTACTTCGATGCGTTTAAAACCCTACTCATCCAGTTTTTTCTTCATTGTCTGACTCTTCTTTTTGGATACAATACGTCCAGCACCGTTATACATAAGATCATCCTTACGAAGACCACCTACTGTCTTTTCTGCTCCACCGTGCATAACTTTTGCTCGGGATCCAATCTTCTGAGTTTTCTTGTTTGGCATTTAATGATTATACACATCTTTTCTTACTTTAGGATCGTATATGCCAATCACTTTACTTGATGGAATGAATCTACCTCCATTATCACTATATCCGTCAACTTGGTAACATAGACAAGGATATATACAATACCAATTATCATGTTGCATAAGTTCATTCCAGTAAGCATCTGCAAAATATTTAGGATTTTTAGAATTAAATCCTAATCCACCTCTTAGTTTGCTGACAGAATACTCTCTATTTCTTAAAAGCTTATCTATATAAGAAGTGTTTATTAAATAAGCACCTGCATTATAAGCATGGTATACTCTTGGAAAATCATACCTAGCATACCATCCAGCAAGCATAATAACATCCCATTTTGGAAGTTTTGTTAACTTCTCTAATTTTGCATATCCTTCTTTAAAATTAGACCATACAAGATCATCTTCCAATACAAGTATATTTTTCCACTTATTCTTTTTTGCCATACGAAGAACCTCTGTATGGCTTTCAAGACATCCAAGTGGTCCATACAATCTTTTAATCGCAGAAAATCGAACTACCTTTTCAAGAGGAATTTGACCTTCTTTAAAAAATTTCGACATAATATCTCGCCTATCTTTACGATGATCTAGATTTATATAGATAACTTTATCAACAAATTCCCACATTGTATTTATATGCACAATTGATTTCATGTTTATGACCTCAATTGTGCCCTTTTGGGTCTTTATTTTTTAAATATTATTAGCACTAGGCTACCGCGAAGGTGCTTAGTTAGAGTAGGCAAGACCACCCATGCCAGACATTACGCGAAGAACGTTGTAGTTGAGAGCATAGACGCGTACCTGAGCAGTGCGAGAATCCTTGACCGTGTTGATGGAGACAGTGAGCTGGAGTGTTGCCTTGTCAATACGGGAGAAGTTGCATGTGCCTGAAGGCTGGTGCTCCTCTGGGCGAAGAGCGAATGAGTAACAGTTGATACCGGTCGACGGGCAGCGGCTGTGGTGCTGGTAAGGCTGCACCTTGTCGAAATATGATCCCTCACGCTCAGTGAAGCGGTCCTGTCCATTCAACTGAAGTTTGGCAACTTCAACAGGGTTCTTGCCGTCGCAGCGAACATCTGCATCAACAAGAAGCTTGGCAAGAAGGAAGTTGGAGCTACCAGCGGCCCCTCCACCACCAGTGCCACCTCCAGGACCATCAGTTGTGCCATCATCCGTAAACATGCTGAGTAGGCCAACCGCCATGTCCCAGTCATCAGAGTAGTTGAAGGGCTGCTGTCCGAGGTATTTGCTATTTGCATCGCCGCTTGATGAGCAGTCGACGAATGAGTCGCGCTGGACAACCCAGAAGAGCTCCTTGACGGGGTGGTTAAAGTTGAGCTGGATCTTATTGGATGAAGATGTGATTGACTCAGCACCCGTGTACTGCACCTGCTCGATGAGGTACTCGTGGGACTGCTGGGCAAAGCGGCGGCGCTCCTCAGTGTCGAGGTAGCAGTAGTCAACATATAGAGATGCAGCCGCAAGAGATCCAATAACTACGGCAGACTCAGCATAGACGCAATTGGGCTGGGTCTCGAAGTCAACATTGATACGAACCTCGTGGTACTGGAGCGCAATAAGCGGGATCGCAACACCAGGGTTGCGGCAGAACCAGAACTGTAGAGGAATGTATAGCGTCTTGGCGGGCGTACCAGCAAAGCCAATACATGACATTGTCTTCTCATTAGAAGAGCATGGTTCATTAAGACCCTGTCCACCAGAGTTCTTTACTAGGCATAGATCAGGTGTGTTGCCGATGATGGCATCAAGTGCACGAACCGTACCAGACTCCGTCGCGAGCTGGGTCCAGATCTGCATCCAGTCACCATACTGGCGATCAATGCGCTGACCACCAATCTCAACCTCAACCTGCTTGATAAGGCGGTGACCAATGTAGTGAGTCCAGCGGAAGTCGCCAGAGGCTGCTGAAACTTCAGGGAGAACAACCTGAACGTATGTCTTGTACATTAGATCAGCATTACGGTTAATAATCGCCGTAACACGCTTGTTGAAGTCCGCCTGACCGTTGAATGTCACCTCAATGGACTCCACAGCGAAGTTCGTGTGGCGCTTGTAGAGGATCTTCCAAAATGTAATCTGAGGATTGCCGGAGATATAAACATCCTGTGCGCCATATGAGACAAGTTGCATTAAACCACCACCCATTTTGTTGTTATAATACTCAGCAAGAAAAAATCTTTTGGTTAAAATTTTCAACCGACCTCGCTTGATTTCTCGGGTAGGTATAAATGGATTTTTGGTTGATACCTACAGCAAACCTGTTAATAAACACATTTTTACGTTCCCTAATTGTGATTGCCGTGATGATTCTTGGTTTCAAGACGTCATGGTATTCTGCATATTGGGGTGCTGTTATTCATGATGCGATTTCACTTTTTCTGATTAAGGATCTTGTTCACTGACCAGTAGAACCGAAACCTCCAGATCCACGATCATCATCCGCAGCTGGAAGATCTTCCAACTTATCTACGAAAATAATTTCTTCAAATGGAAGCCAGTTATGCCTTACTACTTGAAATAAGCGTCTACCATGATCTACTAGATATTCTGTATCATCTGAAACACAATCGACACGAGCAATTAGTTCACCACGATATCCTGCATCTGCCAGCCCAATCTGATTCGACATACGAAGAGGAGTTAACGAAGTTGAAGAACGAGCAAGCAAAAGATATGGAACTGATTTTCCTTGAAAATTCAATGCTGCAAAATGCATACCAGTTTTCATTTCAATACCGTATTTCTTAGAAGTAAAATCAAGAGTTAGCTGAGGTGACAAAAGATCTACACCTGAATCTGTTGTGCGACGTTTACAAGTATGTTCTTGCATATCACTACGAAGTTTAGGATCGCGCACATAAACATAAAGGCTCATAATTGTTACACATATTAAACATGCTCCATGTAAGTCTTTATAGGTAAGAATGTTATCGCAACACAAATAGCTCCAGCAACTTGGGCAATTACATTATACATAAATTCTTCTGTCGGTACACGTCCAATCATCCATGCTGATAAACTTCCAATTGGAGTGAAAAATCCGGTAGTAATTCCTTTTGCGATAGTGAACATAGCAAAGTAAACAACCGCCATGACAGAAGGATCAGCTTCTGTGAGTAGTTTTGCGTATATAATTGTAACAACTCCTAGAAATTCAATAAAATACTTATTCCACATCATTTATAGATGACACAGACAAACTCCTATTATTTTCTCCTCAATAAATTTACAAATTTTTACTAGCTTTTTTCTCTGCTATTATATCCATCAGTCGCTTAAATGATACCTTGTTTACATTTGGAGAAACAGGAGGAGAATATGGAATTTTTAATTGTATATTATGATTAACTATATTTATTTTCGATTTAAATAAATCATTAACTTTCTTAATTGACGGAACAACCTTAACTTCTTGTTTTTTATTATTATTATTTTTATTATTATCATCCATAATAGTTACATTACGAGGTTTTGTATATTTATTCAACTGTGTAGTATTATCATCCTTGCGAATATCATTATCCTTATCGTTATTATTATTAATACTGATAGTTATATTACGAGGTCTTAAATATTTATTCCATTGTGTACTATTATTATCATTGTGAATATCACTAATAACTTTGTTAGAATTGTTATCTTGAGATGTACCAGGATTAAAAATCTTAGGAGTCATATGTGATTTTTTAAATAAATTATTACTTATTTCTGTATCTTGAGAATTCACAACAGATAATTGATCAGATGGCAGGTCATATTCTACATCTTTATTAAAATAATTAGTATAATCCGTAAATGTATTTTCAATATTACTGTAATTTGGTAGCTGTATACACATGTTAGGCTTGATAATAAACCAATTATCACTTCTTTGTAATGGTTTCCAAGCTTGATCAATAGCATATAGGTGCTGAGAATAATTTACAATTAATCCATCTACTGCATTCTTAAAACACTCTAATAATTTTTTATAATACGATTTATTAACTATATACGCTAATGCGCAGTTACAGCTTATTAATTTAAAACTATCTCTAAATGACTTGATAAAAGTTCCTCCAAGTACAATAACATCATATTCCTTTTCTATTAAATCTTCTAATACATTATGTCCCTTTTTAAAATGGTTTGTCCATTTAAGATCATCTTCAACAATAAATACATTATTCCAGTTTTTTTCTATTGCCATTTCTAGAACAGCAATATGACTTAGTCCACATCCAATTGCACCTTTAGCATTCTTTATTGCATCAAATCTAATAACTTTATCTCTATTTATATATTTTAATAGTTCTGTTTCAACATGTTTTTTACGATCTACTCGTTCTTGTAAGTTAATGTAAACAGCTTTATCTATAAATTCAAAAAATTTCTTTTCATTATGAGTTGACATTATCTGTGCAATCTGGGTTTCAGTGTGTTTACTAGTAACTCCCGGTATGTAATAATTACGTAATTGTATTTTATTTTTTGTGTAAAAGCTTATATCTCTAAGTGGATTAATACCGCCAGTTTTAATTACATTTGGTATAAAAATCTGTTTAAAATAGAGAAAAAATTTGAATTTATCACCCTGAGTATCCCGAACATAATTCAAAAATAAGTCCCATGATAAATTTAATTGTATAATTGTATCAAGACCAAGGGACAATATATATTCTGCAATATTCTTACTAATTATAATTGAATATGTACCATAGATTAAATCTTTACAATCTGATAAATCTATAAAAATGTTATCTGATTTTTCAGGATAAATGTTATGATTAGAAGTATGACAGCCTAAATATACTAAATCTTTACCTTTAAGTAATTCATTATTTATGAAGAGATTTTTATGTAAATCTTGGATAGTATATACATCATCCTCGAGAATTAGAATATGGCTATTATTACTTTTAATAAATTCATTCATTACTAAAAATGCGCTTTGCAGTAATCCTAATGATCCATGAGTAATATGCTGACGCTTAAAATTGTATTTAATTTTATACGAAGACTCCATTTTTGATCTATCAAAAGCAACTTGTTGAGAACTATTTTTAATATTCATATAGTCGAAATATTTTTTCATTAATCTACCTGTTTCTGAATTGATAGATCCATCAACTGCACTTATGAATTTAACGTTTTTATTAGATTGAAACAACATTTGCTGCTCTATATATTTGCGTTTTTCAGTACACTTAGCCATGTTGATAATATATGTTTTAGGAAATCTATACTTGCATGGTGGTAATGATCTTATGTAATCAATACATTTCTTATGAATATTTTTACTTTCTTCTCTATAATATGAGGTAGTATAATTAAGTGAGTTAGATTTATTATAAATATACATGACGTCATCTATAGGAAGATAGATACCGTTGTTTAGTTCTAGAGCACTATAGTACTCTGCTATATCAGTAGCAACTTTTAACCATTCGGTATTCATTTTCAAATATTCTTTCGGAATAGACTTAAAAAATATACCATATCCTGTTTTTAAGTGACGTGCTAACCATTTTTCCTGTCTTCTAAACTTTTTGTTGTCGATAATATCTTGAGAGTAAGCGCTAAAGCTATAATCTTCTGTTTTGTTTTCACTATACCAAATAGTATAGTTCGATGAAACCATACGAATATTCTTATTAGAATATATTTGTTTAAGACGTGTTAATACGTTAACATCTGATAACCAATCATCTCCATCCAATATACAAACTATTTCAAAATCTTTTACTATTCTGTAAGCTGAATGTTTAGAGTATGCTTGGCCAGACCGTTTGTCATTTTTTTTATATATAAATTGTGACTCAACATTGTATTTTTTAATCAAATCAAAAAATAATTCTTCTGTTTTATCTGTAGAACAGTCGTTAATATATATACATCGCCAATTTGTATATCTTTGTGTTATCACACTGGTTAAATTGTTCGTAATATTCGATTCATTATTAAATGACGATATAACAAAACAAAATTGTATATCGTCCATGACATATATATATATACTAAATTTAAAATTATATTAACTTATAACGAATTTACTATCTTAACATAAATCAATTACAACACTTTACGAATCTAACATCTAACTTGGTATATTAGTAAATCTAAATATTCTACTTTAGAAACTAATATTGAAAGTTTTTTATAAAATTCTCCATCACCGCCATTAAAAGATTTCCATGTTGATAACATATTAAACTTGTGAGGTATTATACCATTTGGAGTTCCTATATGATTTTGTTTAATAAACTTTCCTTCCGGAACAATTCTATTGCCTAATTTCATTTTGGCAATGTATAATGATTCATTATGAATACACCTAGATCTTAATTCTGCAAATGCATTTGGTAAATAGCTATCGTCATCATCAGCATGCATTACAAAATCTGTTTTTTCTAGACGATTTGCATATTTATTACGAATACCGTGTCCCCAAAATCCAAGTCGAGTAGGCTCACAAAATTGATGGACAATACACTTAGCATGAGTAAGATTAACCTTAGGAATATTTAAAAATCCATCAAAGACGATTGTAACATGGTCAACCTTGGTTAGCTGCGGAAGTAACGAATTTAACATTCTCTGCAATGTTGGTCTATTAATGGTAGCAATAAGAATGTGAAATGACGGCATTATAAAAATTCTCTAATATAATTAGTGTGTTTTCTCTATATCAGAATATTATAGAAACTGAATTAATACTCGTTTAATAATATATGTAATATATAAATGTATATTAAAAAAATACATCAAATTTGGGTGGGTCCAAATCCTATTCCTGAAAAATCTATAGGCTTTATTGAGAATATTAAAGCACTTCATCCAGATTTTGAATATAGACTGTGGACAGATAAAGATCTAACTCCTGAAAACTTTTTAAATTTGTCTTATATTAAATCTACTCCTATATATGCTCAAAAAGCAGATATTATGCGATATGAGATTCTATATAACCATGGCGGATTATATTTGGACATTGACTTTGAGGTTTTTAAACCATTGGATTCATTACTCACACATGATCTTGTGTTATGTAATGAAGATAATAATATACAAAAGTATATGACAAACGCATTTATTTATACAATTCCAGGAACACGAAGTCTTAAAAGATGTATAGATAATATTAAAGGATGTCCTCTTGGAGGACAAGTAAATGTTTCTAATGCAACAGGTCCATGGTATTTTAGAAAATATATAAATTTAGAAGAAGCAAAAATTTTACCCCCGCATGTAATGTATCCTACTCATTATTTACAAAGAGGGTATCGTCCAACTACATTTTCTCCAGAAACTTATGCTATGCATCATTGGGATAAAAATTGGTAAATAAATATAAATGGATTTTGTTGAAATCGGTACTTCAAACTTTGATACACTTATAGAAAAAGCTAGTAATTCTGAAATCGGAATTTCTGTTGAACCACTAAAGTGTTATATTGATGATTTGCCAGATAAATCAAATGTCAAAAAGATGAATATTGCTATAACAGCAAATAAGGTTGATGATTTTATTGATATCTACTATATTCCTAAAAAAGTTATTCTAGATAATCGATTGCCAACCTGGTTCAAAGGATGTAACACAATAGGAAAATATCATCCATTACACATTAAGCACAATGTACAGCATCTTGTTGCTATTGACCGTGTTCAGTTAGTAAATATATCTGATTTTTTTATTAATAATAAAATACATGAGCTAAAATATCTAAAAATAGATACTGAAGGCCACGATCTAGTAATAATGAATGGTCTTTATGATTACCTTAAAAATAAAGATACAACATTTTATCCATCCAGAATTCAGTTTGAAACTAATGAACATTCAAAAAAAGAAGATGTTACTGTGACTATTAATCTATTTATACAGTTAGGTTATACGTTAGAAAGTAGAGGTTATGATACAGTGCTTGTTTATAAATAAACTAGAAACAACGTCCATTCACTCAAATACCATTCTAGGAACAATGTGCATAGCTTCTAATTCTTGAGACCATAGTTTTACTGCGTAAGGAATAGTTTTCATCTCAAATTGAGTCTGTAATCCACATGTGCCACAATGGTATATATTCTCAACAGGATTCATCACAGCAAGAGTACCACATGACTTACAAAATCCAGTTGTGAATGGATCACTAACATCCATCAGACGCTCTTTCGTAAATACGGAAGCACCGTGTGATAGCATACAATCACGTTCCATTTCACCAACACGTAGACCACCATCTCGAGAACGACCCTCACAAGGTTGACGCGTTAGTGATACAATAGGTCCGCGAGCACGAGAGTGTTTCTTATCAATAACCATGTGCTTGAGACGTTGATAGAATGTAGGACCCATAAAGATCTCTGCTTCCATCATTTCACCAGTCTGACCATTATATAAAATCTCATTTCCATACGGATGCATTCCTAGTGATAGAAGCTGTTCACGAATATTTTCTACTGGAAGATGAGAATATGGTGTTCCGTCACCTAAAGTTCCCTTTTCGGTACAAACCTTACCGTACATAGTTTCCATGAGCTGCGCAATAGTCATGCGAGAAGGTACAGCATGAGGATTCATAATTAAGTCAGGGCGCAGACCAGATGCTGTATATGGCATGTCCTCCTCATTTAGCATAATACCGCAAGTACCCTTCTGTCCATGACGAGATGAAAACTTATCACCAATTTCAGGTACACGTTCAGAAACTACACGTACCTTTACGAAAGGATATCCATCTGAGTTACGATCTTGCCATACTCCATCTACACGACAATTCTCAGAATTCTTATGAGTTGAAGAAGAGTCGCGATATTGATAGCCATTTGCATCATTCTTAATAGATGTTACCTTACCAATCACAACATCATTTTCTTTGATAATAGAGTTAAGAATAGGAACACCATTGTCTCCTACACCATGATAAGAAGATGTCTTAAATCCACGTGTATTCTCTCGTCTAGGTCTAGTAAACTTCTCTTCTTTTCCCGAAGCAATATTACGATGTTCTTCATCCTTATAGATGGTGTAATACAGTATACGAAATAACCCTCGATTCACTGCAGCCTTATTTAAAATTACAGAATCCTCTTGATTATAACCACCATAGCAACCAATAGCTACCATAATATTGTCACCAGAAGGCATTTCATGTGTCTTGAGAGTGTTCATCATGCGGGTCTCAACAAATGGACGCATTGGTGAGCATAGAATGTAACCATTCTTATCAAGTCGACGTGCATAATTTCGAGCAAAGATACCAATAGCTTGCTTACCCATAGCAGACTGATATGTATTACGAGGTGACTGATTATGATCAGAAAACGGGATACTATTTGCCATATGCCCAATGATTAATGTAGGATGAATTTCACAATGAGTGTGTACCGCTGTAATCTGAGATTGTGTCATAGCAACACGAACAACCTCAGTTTCGCATGGATCGATATATTCAACGTTTGCGCGAATCCAATCATTCCATGTGGTGTTTACACTAGGTCCTGATACTATAGCTTGATTTTCTACTCTATACAAAGGTCTTACAAATCGTCCACTGTCTGTTTCAATGTTAATAATATAGTCGCGAATGTTCCAAGAAACACCAGTATGAGGATGTAGTGCGAAGTTACGCTTTGCATTACGAAGATATTGATGTACGCTAGTTGGATTCTCGGTATATGCTACAATTACACCATTAACAATCACCATAGTACCGGAATATTTATCTTTGATTGATTTAACCCACTTAAGATGACTTATATTTTCTAAAACAGTAATTACAACAGAAGATGGTGTGTGTTGTGTAATAGATGTCAACATTGACATAGATTTAACGATACCAACTGAGTGACCTTCAGGTGTTTCTACAGGACATACATATCCCCACGATGTGCCATGAAGCTTGCGAGGCGCCAATAGCTTACCTGACTTTTCAACAGGAGTCTGAATCCTACGCAAATGACTTAGTGTAGCAGAATATGATAGTCGATTTAAAACCTGAGATACACCAACTTTACTAGCATTTGACATAACGCTTGTCGATGTACCAAGACCTTGAACTGTAAAATTGCCAGTCGCAAGAGATTGCTTTAACTTTCCTTCAATAGTAGATACTTTTAGAATTTTATATAAATTGTTTACATTTAGGATCTCTAGAGGACGAGGAACATCTCCCTTCTTCCATGTATCGTTATTTACTTCATGAACAAACTTGCTTCTAATGTCTTTACAAACTTTTTGGAAAAGCTGACGAAATAGATGTGTTAGAAGTGCGCCTGGTGTAACAACACGTTTATTTGGATATGCATCACGATCATCTACATTAATTACACCTTCTGTTGCAAGGAGAAGACGTCTGACTAGCCATCCCGTAAGAAGAATTTTACGAGTATTAATAACTTCTTGTGTAGACTTGTCACCGCCAAATTTTACATGTGGAAGATATTCGGTCTCAAGAAGACTGCGCACATATGCATGTTTATCTTCTGATGTAGTGCCATACTGAAGATTATGTACAAGATAATTAATAGCATCTTCACGATTATAGACCTTTATATCAGCACATTCTTTGAATGAAGCTCCAAGAAGTTCAACGTATTCGCCAGATGGGCATATAATATTAGCGATATCTTCATCTGAATCAACACCAAATGCGCGAAACATTACCATAAGCGGTAAGTCTTCCTTAAAACGAGGAACACACAACGTAAGAGGGTATCCTAATCCATTAAACTTAGAATTTACTCTAACCTCCAGCTTCTTTGGAGGAGTAGTAAATGATTCATGTAGAGACTTCATTTCTGCTGAGAAACTATATTTTGCTGAAGTCTTCTTATTATAAAATATCATAATACGATTATCAGCTACCTTTTCTTGACAGAGAATTGTACGTTCAGAACCATGGATTAGAAAGTATCCAAATGGATCGTATGGGCATTCGCCAATGTCTTCTTTGCTAATTGGATAATCGTTCATAATACATAGAGACGATCCGAGCATAACAGGAATCTTTCCAAGTGAAACTCCTTCAAATACCTTCACATGCTCATCATATTCCGATAGAGTATCTCCCTTATATGCTCGCGCAGTAAATCGTACATCGCAGAACATCTGAGCCGCATATGTAAAATTACGAGCACGGGCTTCTTGTGGAAACATAGGCTTGATACGTCCAGTTGCTTCTTGAATACGTGGCTTCATATATGTAACATTCTCAAATGTTAAACGTAATTCATATTTATACTTTTTTAATTTCTCATCCTGCTCATGCCATACAACAATTGGTGCAGTTGATGCCACAATCAATGGAATCTTGTTACGAACAAAATCCTCAAATGATTCAATTTGATGCTCAACTAGCTTAGGAATTCCTTGACTCTGAAAATATGTATTGATTGCTTCCCACTCCATGGTATTCATATGAGTATAGTTCTCCGTAAATAGATTATGATTCGTTTTTAACAATAGAATGGATGAAAAAGTCGTTATAACAAAAATGGGAAGTGAACCCTCTCCATCTAAGATACCTGTAAAACCAATAGAAGACCCCAAACTTGAAGGTGGAAATAAGAAAAATAAGTCTATAAAAACTTTTCCACGTGGAATTTTGAAAACAGCTAAAGTAAAAATTAAACCAGTTTCAGATCCTGCTAAACATCCTCCTCTAAAACGATCTATGACAAAGCGTACAATTCGTCTTTTAACAGATAAAAATGTTAATGATTACAGAAAAACAATAAAACAAAAGGTTAAAAGTTTAAAAGATGCAAAAGTACGGGAGTTAGTTATTAAACACAAACTATCAAAAGGTAATGGTCCTACGTCATTATTAAGACAAATATTAGAAGGCGGAATGTTATCTGGATTCATTTCTATTTAATTATACAATCAAAATGACATCTCGATGGGGTCCGTTAGGTTGGATGACACTTCATTCTATATCTGTATGTTATCCAGCGCATCCTACGCTTAACGATAAAAAAATGCTAGATGAATTTATGCAAGCATTTGGAACGACAATTACATGTTCGATATGTAATGAACATTTTTCACGTATGTTTAACGCCTATAAAAAAGCCGTTCCTACATGGAATAATAGTAAATATGACCTATTTATTGCTATATGTAAAATGCATAATAGTGTTAATGCTAAACTCAATAAGCCAATACCAAAAACAGTTAGTGAATGTTTAATTATCTTGCAAAATGCTACTAAATATTCATCACCCAGTGAATTTCGTAAAAAATATATTGAATATTTGTATAGTCAATGGAGACATCTTTTAGGTCTAAGACAACAAATTGATCTGATGAAAAAAATTAATGATGAATATTGGAGTAAACGAGAAACTGGATACACTGATCTGAACTTTAATATGACAGGTGATACAATTACATACCCAAATCAACCTGTTTATCAAAAGTTGATATTTTCAAGACTTAAGTTACGGAATGTTAAATGGAATCCACATGCGTAAGAGAATACTCTGGATTCCATGGTAATGAAATTCTTGGTTTCATTTCCCAGTCATGTCGTTTCATCCATGGATTACGTGTTTCAGAATGAAGTTCATCTGGATACAATATACGTCTCTTTGCAGTTCGAAGTGATGTGTGTGGCATAATAAACTGAAGCTGACGATTCACATTAAAGTTTAGATTCTTTGCATCATTCTTCGTATATTCATCATACGCAACAATATCGGAGATCAAGGGAGCATCGGCGTAAGGATATACCCAATACCAATTCAAAGGTTCTCCAGTTTTGAAATAATGCCATGTCCAGTGAAATGTTTTCCAATATGCTTCCACAACTGGTTTCATATCGGTAACTCCATCCAAAACATGTAGTCCATATTTATACGAGAATAGAGACTGATCTTTTCCAAGAATAGCTTTCTCTTCCGGACGTTTTCTAAGTCCAATACGTTCCTTAAATACTTCGATCTCTTTGACTGCTGCAAAGTTTAGAAACTTACGTCTACCATCTGGTGTTAGTAGGTCAGGATTTCCTGCCTCAGTATATGTGTGAAGTGCTCGATCGTATCCGTCTTCGCGCAAAGAAAACATTCCAAGATTTGACATGAAATCATTGCCAAAGCATAGAATACTAAGAACCATATATTGCTCAATTGGCATTGGAAGTTCTTCTAAAAGATTCCATATAGAAAGAGTTGCAAACTCTGCGTGTTTTAGTTTTGGATCATTAAACTCTGCACTCTCGCGAAGTAATGTCATGCCATTTGGATTCGATAGTTTATGATGCTGTAATGCAATTAGAATTAGATCGGCATCAAGACCGTAGATACAAATAGTTCTACGTTGTTGTGCAGAGAGCTTATTAAGTTCGTGAATTAATTTATGTTCACCCTCTCCAGCTATATTTGTACCATTCACAATTGCATAAGGAAATCTTAATTTAAGAGCAATTTCTAATTCTCGCATATAAGGTGTGTCTGGTGAAATTTGATTACGATCAAATGGCCCATGTCCTTCATCTTTAATACGCATACGACGAAATCGTTGTTGTACAATTTTTGCATATGGTACTAATCCATCCATAGCAATTATAACTTGTTTTGACTTACATACTGTATTTATGATGTACTCTAGTGCTTCTAGAATTGAATTAATTGGATCTTCATCTTTAAGATAACGATGAATAAGGCAGTTAAAATCTATAACAAAGACATCTACTTCCATTACATGATTCTTTTTTACTGCTGTGATGATGCCTTTATGGCTCTTTGAAAGACTTGCAAAATAGAAAGGGATTCCCATTCTATGTGTTATATGGTTTAGGTTAAAACTCTTGATACAGAACAAATGTATTGGCTTGCATTGTTTCTGTTTTTCATCGGTGTATTGGCATATGGGTATTCAATATCTAATCAATTAAAGCTCGCACCCACCAGTAGTTGTGGGTCATGCCCGAAGCAAAATAGTGGTTCGTTATAATTTGTCAAACTCGAGTTATTCAAAGAAAAACCTCTTGTAGAAAGTAAAATGCTTTGGTTAAAGTTTGTTGTATCCGCCCTCGTATTCGCTGCGTTCGTCCCCGGTGTACTTGTAACTCTACCTCCCGGAGGATCTCGCACGGTGGTGCTTGCTGTCCACGGTGCTCTATTTGCCGTACTCCACCACTATGTTCTAAGTATGGTGTTCCGTGGTCTCCGACTTCTATAAAAACTTCAAATCTCAATTATAAATGGAACTAATTAGCACCGTACTATCGGCTCTTCTATTTGCTGCGTTTGTGCCAGGTGTACTTGTAAGACTTCCTCAACATGGAACCCGTGGAACTGTACTTGTTGTCCACGCGATCCTATTCGCACTTGTTACAACTGGAGTAATGTGGTTTTATTGGCACAAGATCAAGGGCTATCCCGAATTATTTGCGAATTATGGTGATAGCTGCCCGAATGGATATCTACCTGGAATAAATCAGGGTGGCAAACCCGATTGCATGCCTACCGGCCATGCTACATTTGATCCCAGCACTGGCATGAAACCTAATTCTCCTGCTACTAAATAAATGTGGGTAAATATACTTTTAAAAGCAATTCTATTTGCACTTCTTGTTCCAGGTGTTCATCTTTCTATACCACCTGGAGCATCTCTTCGTGAGCAAGCATTAATACACGGTGTAGTTTTTGCGGTTGTAAATCATTATGTATATGTATATGTTAGACCCATATTAGAAGGCTTTGATACATTTCATCCTGATTCAAAGACAGATCAACCTTGTCCACCTAATTCTGAAAAATGTCCGTCAGGAGATTGTAAACTAAAATCCGATATTTACGGATTATGTGGATATAATCCTTAATGAATGATTCAATAGATACTTATCTTGCTGGAGGGGCTGTAGTATTTATGATATTTATACTTTTATTATATGTTTCATGCAATATATCTAATGTATTTTATGATAACGACTATGTAGAAATAGATTAAAAATATTTATTTTAACTGAGAATCAATGTAGGACTGTTTTACTTTTAGTAAAATTGACTGTATTTTTATAAGATGCTGAATAGCTTCATCAATAGATTTCTCAAATAAAAAATTGTTATCTGCTCTAACAAGCAGAGGTTCTATATTTTTTATTTCTTGTTTTGCATATGAAAGTAGAGTTCTATAGAAAACTTTATGCATGAATTAGTAATAGATTTTTTTTAATATTGACTTCACTGAATTACCTGTCCAAAATTATTATACGGAAGTCGACTCCAAATAGTCTGATTTAATCCATTACTAAAGTAATTGTATGATGGAATTGGGACTAGTGGCGGAGGGACATCATCCGAAACGTTATTCATATCCCGAGTAAGAACAGTGTTATTCGTTGGCATTGGAATTAATGATGGCATATCAGCATAATCATCGTCATCATCCGGAAAGTTATAGATATCGGGATTAACAACAGGATTACTTGCTGGCATCAGAGGAGGAATATCATCATGCGGAGGTACTTCTCCACTATACATAAGTACTAATTGACGAACATTTGTCAATTGTTCTGCAAATGGCAGAGAATAGTCTACCTTTCGTCGCGTATACCAAGATACACGGTCAGCATTATCACAAAATAGAGACCTCATATTGTCACCGAACAGAGGATTACTAATTATAGAATGAATAGATGGTGTACCTGGAAGAAGACGTTCTGAACAAATTATCAGAGCATCACATGGAGACTCAGTATATTCAAATATTACATATTTATGTGTCATATCCGGAAACTTTGATGAGTCAGATAGAAACTTTTGATACTTAGAATAGTCCATATGTTGAAGCATATGAAGTACACACCTATTAACGTTTGCGTCCTTGTTTGAAGAATTGAAGATTGTGTTGAGCATTTTGTGAGTAGTAGTATTTAGATTATAACATCTAATAATCCGTTTTCAAAGAAACTTATTAAAAACGGATTCATTATTCAAAACGTATATCCATATTAGCGAATACAATGCAATCCTTTTATATCATTCAAGATGTTTACAATTCAGAATTAGATGATGATTGCTACGACTATGACTACGAATATGACAGTTGGGTAGATTATCAAGATTGGTTAGAACAGTCCTGGGATTAAAACGAATTCATAATCTCAATTAAAAAAACAGAAGTAATGGAAATTACAAGATACAATAGCGATACTGGAAATAGAGATATGCCTGCCGAATCATATGATAAACATATGTCTTTTATTGAAGTTCTACAAAGAGCAGTTCAATTAAAGGCACCACTTATTGTAAAAACAAGCTATGTGAATGACGAACGTCCTGGCGCTTGGTATATAAAGGGACAAAATTCTAATTTCTCATATGAAGACATTAAAATAATGGTTGAAGAAAATGTTCAAAATAATAAACATTCTAAACGTGTTTGTTATTTAATTAAACACTTCTAATAAATTCCCACTTTAGATAATCACAAATCTTCTTCCAGATCTGATCATGAGCAATTAATCTATCACGACTTTTTAGCAGAGGAAAATAGACCTTATACTCATCAAGATCTAAAAGCTCAAAGAACTTATAAAGAATATATGAATAAGACAGAAAATTAGTACGATCATCAGGACAGTACAATAAAAAGGGAGCTTGTATTTCTTGAAACATTGCTCTGATTTTTTCTTCAATCTCTGGTGTGATAGTTGGAGGCGGGTTACCATTGAGTCGAGAGAGGATGTGGGTTGCGTGCTCATAATACTTAGATCTGTTGAGCTTCTTTAAAATCTCTCTCATAGCAATTTCCGTTAATTCTGCAATATTTTGAATACGTCGTTTCTTTATTTCACAAATAACTTCATGCATTACTTCATCAGGTATAATTGTACTTTCTTTTGCTTGAAATTGATTTAAAATCTCATTAAGATGATTAATCTTTTTATACGCATAATTATTACGTTCCTTAGGAGGATCGCGAAATGATGGAAAATCTGACACTACTAACATATATTCCTCTGATCCACACTTAGGACATACTAAAATTCCTTCTTCAGAAAGTTCTTCACGAGCAATATTACATTTATCACAATGTTCGGTAGTATAAGTTTTTTCTGTAACTTCTACACCTGTATTAATTTTCATACGTGTAGTAAACTCATCATATAAATCCTTCTTTGATACAGTTGAAGTATCTTGAGTTGTTTGAGTTAGATATTTAACGAATGTATTTTGATCAGCAGGTGTTGATACCATTGCTTGAACCTTGTCAGAGCAACCATAATACTTCAGAATAATATCAGCATTACGAACATAATAATCTTGTACTGGATCATTTTGTGCTAAGCGACGATGTATAGTACGAATTTCATCTTGAAGTTTGGTAGCCTTATACATATCTTGCATGTCTCCCAATTCTTTTTCAATTTCTATTTTTCTAGTTTGAAGTTCTATAATATTTGAATCTCTCATCTCAGATATTAGTGTTTGATGAATTGAATCTAATGTTCCGGTAAATGTTTCGGAAGTCTTAGACTTTGTAGATGTATCTCTAGACTTTTTTATACGAAATATATTGTCCATTTAATCAATCTTATTCATCTACCTGAAAATACGAAATATAAAATTCCTAATCCAGCAATTATAGTTGGAATTGCAGATACTATTTCTTGTTTATTAGTGAATGATTCTGGTGCTGATGCGCACTGCGAAGGATCTACTTGCTGACATTGGCTTGCCGACACATCTGGACTTAATGAAGCGCTCAAAAATTTTGCAACTGTACCGGCTGATGTAGGACATGACATACACACACATGGTGGATTTGCATCTGCAGTCAGAGCTGAAAAAAGATATAAAGGATTTAATCCTTCAATATCATCAACTACTCCTGGAATTAATCCATTGAAATCAGATCCTAATTCTGATATAGCAGCAGGTAGCGCCCCAGCTCCAGTTGACATATTGTTAATATAATTGTATCTTGGTTGCAAAGACCCATTTGGAGCTGTACACATTCCACCTGTATTTACAAAATACTGATTTCCAAGCGGTGGATTACCTGTGATTAGAGCCTCAGTATAGTATGCAATCGCATTAGCATTTGTGCTGAGTTGACCAAACGAACCATTTGATCCAACACCTAATGATGTTGGTCCTGTTATAGAGTCAGCGTAACTATATGATGGACCTAATAGATCAGTTTCGACATTAGATGCGCCATTTTCGATATCAGACCATAAAGAATTTCCTCCTAGATCTGCCATTATTAACTACTGATGTTTTTTGATATACTCAATTGCTTGTTTTCGATACTCTTGATTAGTAAACATACATGGTCGTTGAATTAATATACTCTTTATAACTCTTTCAATACTGTATCCAAATTTTAAACACATGTAAATAAGTGTAAGAAATCCGCTGCGATTAATTCCACATTCACAATGAACATAAATTGTTTTACAATCTGGATCAGCTAGAAATTTATTCATTGATGATTCAAATAAAGGATACCATTTAGTAATATCTTCTGATCGATGATCTAATGCACCAATACAAATAATTCTATCAGGAAATTCAGTTTTAAACCACTCTGATGAAACCCATTCTTCTGCGCAATTTACTACGTGTGTAATATCGTATGTGGAAATAGTATATAAATCAACACTATTGGCAGATCCTATTATAATACGAGGATGTATCTTTGCTAATGGATCTAATTTCCAGCCTTTTGAATTACGTCTATATTTGTCCCAAATTTCTTCCATTTAATACTGGTAGTTAATTTGATTGAAAACGTATTCGTTTTACTCAATATTTATATTCGTAAGAATGTTTCCTATAACCGAAATGGAATACAAACCAACACACAATATGCATCTGCATTATGCAGAAATTTATAAGCGTAATAAGCTGATGGCATCATCAAAGAATAGAATTGGCACTAGATCGCGTGGATGTGGATGGTCCGATAACACACTACATGCAGAACGGGCAGTTGTGAAGCGTTTTGGCGACACTTCACAACTTCACGGATGTATTCTGATTGTCGTACGTATCAATAAGAAAGGTGAACTACTTAATTCAAAGCCATGTTCTGACTGTCAGAAGTTTCTGGAAAAGTGTATGAAAGAATATGGTCTTTTAAAGGTAATATACTCTTAATATACAAGGATGAATAAGCTTTATGTTGTAACATATAAAAGCACATTTGATTTAGAAGAATGTGTTTTTACAACAGATTGGAATAGAGCTATAGAACTTCTAAATAAGAAACCAAATCAAAAGCAGATTGTTGAATATACTTTTGATTCTAATGGAGTTTCGGATTTTTGGACTGCTCTTCACTTTTATAAAAATGGTATCTTAGTGTCTGAAAAAACTCTAAAATAGAGACCCAAATAATGTTCCAATCACATACGCAATTGCAACAGCAACACCTGCCAAAATAGCTGCACCCATATATGACGGAACACCTCCTGATGTATAAGTATTAGGAATATACTGAAGAATTAGTGATCTAGGTGTACTTAAAGAAATAATCATAGCAGCTGCAAAAAACCCAAAATATACCATCAGATTTTTTACTGCATACCGAACGGTATTAAAAGTCTGATTCTGATTTGTAATATTTGTAGCGGGCTTTTGAGAAGATGTATTCATTGGTGAGATGAATGGGTCAACTCCACCGGTTACAATTGGTGAGAATGTAGTTGACTGCGGAAGCTGTGGATTTTGTACTGGACCACCACCTAGTAGATCACTTAAATCAGTTGCTCCATCTGCCATTTATCTAAAAGGGAGGATTTCACATTGCGCATCCTCCGCGTGATATTTATAGCATTTCTTGTTGACTTGAATAATTTTTCCTTCAATCTCATGAACTGGAAGAGCTAAAACTGCTTTGCTTTGAAATGGCTTATGAAATAATAGAATCGATACCCCTAGACCAACAATGAATGATAGTAATGGTAGTGTCTCTTTAGAAATTGGATTCATTTGTGTTGAGATGCGATGAAATTAAGAGAGGTTGAATCTTTTTCACAAGGAACTTCAGTTGTTATAAATTTTACACACCCTGAACCAGTATGAAGCAGATTATCATTATCTGGTGTTGGTACTTGTAGTACATCTCTTATCGGAGGGATAAATACTGCAGATATAGTGAGACCAGTCAAAAAACCTACGAATAGCCAAAATATCGAGAACATTTGTTATTGAGGAGCTACTTGAATAATTTCATGAGTTACTGAGTTATAGTATAATGGATAAAATCCTTTCGGTATTTCGGTAGTTCTACGAATAGGTTCATTAAAAATACCTGATGTTAAATTAGGAATATCTTTCCATAGTGCTCCACCTTTGGGTCCGATCTTTAGTATATTGTTTGTAATATCGAAGCCCGGTTCTCCTTCTTCAAGTTTTACTCGAGAAATTAACCAATTGTCAACTGTATCTCTTCGCAATTGAAACTTTACTACTGCAACGGATGTCATTATTTATACTTATGAATTTCCACCGTCAATAATTTCGTACGAAAACGTTAAAGCATTCGATGCATCTAGTATTCCTAGTGGAACTATTCTACTATGTAGACCATCTAAAATTAAAAGTGTATTCTGAGGCTCTGATTTCTGTATTGGGTTTGACCTAAAACAGCATAATTTAATCAAATATGCTAATTCATTAAAATTTGGATTACAATTAATTGAAGCATATATTGGGTTATTATTTAACCCAATAGATCCAGGATACTGTGTTTTTGTTACAGAAGCTTCTGCAAGAATACGTCGTTTGTTAGTATAACACTGGGCACTCATTTACTTTCACCTGCGGGAATTCTAAGCTTACGTTTTACCTTGACAACTGGTACTGATAAAATTTCTATTGGTTCACTTTTCATAGCTTCAAATCGCTGACGCACCTGTTCTACGGGAATGCCCCTGTACACCATCTCTAATTTCAATTTGAGGAATTTGTCCATACTCTAATATTGGAACATTTCTTACTGCGTTATTCCACGTATTAGGCTCAAACTTAACTTTCTGTAATTCTCGAGGAGTCGCCGTACCATGACTTGCATATAAAAAGTATACGAATGATCCTACTACCATAACTAGTAATATTACGTTAAACCAAATCGAAAACGATGAGTCTCTAATAGATTTTACTAAAATAAGGTTATTTTCCATTTGAGACGCCGTATCTTTTACCAAATGAAACATCTTACTGAAACATAAGAAGATTGAATGGCCTCTTTAACCACAGTATATATGATTTCTATAATCCTATCAAGTATTGCAGGGATAGGATCAGCATTTGTTGGAAACAAAATTTATCCTTTAACTGGAGGTGAAGTAAAACCTGAAGTAAAACCTGAAGTAAAACCTGAAGTAAAACCTGAAGTAAAACCTGAAGTAAAACCTGAAGTAAAACCTGAAGTAAAACCTGAAGTAAAACCTGAAGACTCCCTAGAAGAAACTATTAAAACTGAATTTAATATGGATGATGAGTTTGCTAAGAATGTAGTCGCGTTTATCAAAACTCCAGTTACACAATGGAATACCATCGCAACAACTCCTCGTGAATTAAGACAGAAGTTTATGAGAGCTCTTACTCATCCAAATCTTAACAAATGTCCTGCAAGATTACTTGACATATGTAAAATTGTAAATATAAAGTATTCTAACATGTTAGATCTTATTAATGAGAAACCTTATACCCCGTATGGTGATCAAAGCATTGATGCTGCTGCTGTTCTATCTGACAATCAATAAGCGTGATATTTATTTTATTAAGTAACACATCAATATATTTATTGGTAGAATTATGCTTACATATTGTTATCTTTTCAGTCTTACTCTCAAGAATAATGCGAATAACTTCGTATTGTTCTTGGGGTGTTATATTTGACATACATATAGTTAACGGTGAATTTTTATACATGAGATGTTCTCTGATAACATCCATTTAAGTATTTATGATAAAGTTTGTTAAAACGCATTAAGTTTCTGTGCAAGTGGATTACTATTGAACGCCTTGAGAATACTGGGATGGTTTCTCTGAACATGAATATCCTCTTGAAGAGGTTGATTGAATCTGTATGATCCAAGATGTTCAGCCGTAGCAGCATTCTCAGATTTACCAACATTAAAGCGTGTAGCATCAATAATAGCCTGTTCATTGCGATTAGATGTCGCGCCAATATTTTCAGGTCCTAGTGCAACGCCAGTTCCAAGCACTCCGGCCGGTCCAGGACGCCCTTCAGCTGTAAGTCTCATAAACTCAGCATAAGGCTCAGTAAATGCCCGAATATAAGGTGCAAGAATCGCAATAGTTCCACCAACAGAACCAAAATATTCCTTTTCGGTTGTCTCACGAGCTTGTGCTTTCATAGGTTGTTCAGAGTAGATTCTTGGTGCAGTTTGAGCACCAACAGCCGTATTTACCCGATCCATTCCAAGAATAACAAAGCGATCAGGTTTATTTTTTGTAACATCTGCCTGAATACCTGGTACTGTTACATTATGAGCTCCGGGAACAACTGGAGGTTCGTATGATAGCTTAGGCTTAGTAACTACACGTAGTTCATCAGTTGTTCTTGGAAGAGTAAAGTTACGAAGTTGATCTTGTTGGAATCCACCCTTAGGAATATTAGTATATCCGTCATCTGCTCCTGGACCAACCTGAACTTGATCAATAGGAAATACATTCTTCATGTTTTGACCACTTACCATACGAGATTGCATGAACTCTGTCTCAGACTGTATTCCAAACGGATTTCCTGTTCCAGGCTTGGCGTCAAAGAATGATTTAACTTCTCGCTTCTGAAAGTATTCCTTACCAGCTCCTGTGTGATGATCTAATACAGAATCAGTAGCTCCTGAATACATACTCTGTGTTGTACGCGCACCAAAAAACGGTACTTCATTATTGTGACCAGTATTATCTTGAGAGTGTACTACAACATCTTGATGAACTTCAACTGGACGAGGATCGCTAGTACCATTTGTAAAATTTTCAGATTCGACTGTAGATCGAGTAGACTGGTCTTTTGCTAACATATATCCGACTGCTCCTAATCCCAAGAGAAGTGCTGCTTCAATCATCTTTGTATTTGTCGATTACTTTTTCTTGTCTAGTCTTGCGGATTCGGGTTTAGGTTGTGTTCCAATAACTTTCTGACGATTATCATGTTGCCATGTTATTGCGCGGTGAGTCTGATCTGTTTCAGTTGAATTTGGTGGAATAAAAGCTGGAGCAAATGGTATATCATTTTCAGGAATAAATACGTTCCGCTTTATTGGAGTATTTAAAGCATAATTCATTTGTTATACTAATTATACCTTCTTTTTAAGTGTTGGTAAATGTGAATCCACATTCCATTCGGACCACCCGGTACGATTAAAAGCAGATACTGTCATACGATTAATCATACTCTTGTACTTGTCTACCAACTTTTCAAATGAAGCAGTATCTGTTCCAGGCACGGGAAGAGGAAATTTAGCAGTTTTATTACTGGGTTTTACACCATAACAATTGACTCCAAACTTATTGGAAGGATTGAAATATCCACCATTTACACCAGGTCTTCCACAACCTGTCCTCTTTGTTGCGTCACTCTCTTGCTGTAAAAGTTCCCATGTAGCTTGCTGTGTAGGAAACAAAGCCATTCCACCTTGCGTCCATCCGTAACCACACCATTCTCCTCCAGCTGTATATGCATCATTTACTTGATCATATGTAGCAAGCTCAGCTCCATATGCAGCGCAAACTGCTGGTGCATCATCATATGTATAATCATTTCCACTTATGAAAAATACCTCATTCTTTTCTAGTGATTGTGGTTGAGGACTAATCGAAATAGCTTGAGCTGGAGCTGGTGTCTTTTCATAAAATCCGATATCGATTCCATTAGGAGAAGTTTTGACGTTAAGTACTCCCATTTTAAAAAGTACAAATCCAATTAATCCGACTAGAACAAGTACTACTAATAGTGAAACTATGCTACCAGTTGAAACCAGAATTACTACTGAAAGGAGAGCTAATCCTGCCATAGAAACCATAAGTATTGTTGGAACAGGAATCATCTTTGTTAATTCTCTAGACGATAATAAATTAGTAATCTCATCTTATTTGAGATCGGAAACTGTTTTGATCCATGTTCTTGGAGTTGAGTATCGTTAATGGTAAACCATGATGAACCTGGCGGCATGTCTCTACCATAACCCCACCAATGCATTCCATTATAACAACTTACAGATATGAGCGCATATTGCTTTTTATTTAATGCAAGAATACTTGAGTAGTCGACTGATCCATTTGTAGGAATCATATGAAACACCATTACTTTTGGAAATGAACCAATTAGTTGTTGTTTTTTACATCCTTGTTTTCCACACTTTTCACATTTCCATTCATCTATTATATTCTCTTTTACTGCATTTGATATACATTCAATCATAGGGCGATTTTTAGTATCACTTGATATAGGGAATTCGATAACAGAGTCCTCTCGTATTTCTTTTGCATGACAATTGATACAACGAATAGAGTCTGCAATTTTAAAACGCATTAAGTTATCTAGAAATGGTAATTTATCACATAAGTATTGTAGAAGTTCATGTGAATCACCAATACCATTACCTGCTGGCATTATATTAGTTCTAATTGCATCGAATAGTTGTTTTAGACCATCTTCTCCCTTTGTCTTCCAAATTTTGCATAAACATTCGTCAATTATATTCCCCTTATCAAATGCGTCTGTATTGTAACGTTCTTGTACTTCTGGTATACGAAATACAGCTTGAATACAAGTATTCACCCAACAACTTCCTCTATAATTATGAAGTCCGAACATCTCTTTAATGTTGAAACTTAGAGAAATCTGTTAAAAAGGGTTGCGGTTCGTTTTCTTCCATTGGAAATGCTTTTGCTAAATCTGGATTAAATTTATATGTATCTTCATCTTCATGATCATCAGATGCGTGTTGTCCCTTAGGTTTAGATTTAGATTTAGATTTAGATTTAGGTTTATTTAATGCTCCTGGAATGGGAGTTATCTCGGGTCCATAAATATCTGGATACATATTTGTATCATTGTCCCCTGCGGAAGAAGATGATGGCGATGGTTCTTCTAGTTTTGGAGCCTTAGGACCATAAATTGGTTCTTCATTTGGAGTCAAGCTTGATGACTTATCCTTCGTACCGAATGTCCGTAGTGTTGAAAGAAGATCTTTATTTGTCATCTTTTCAAGATTAGGTTTGTAAAATATAATAATTGCAGTCGCAAGTATTAAAGCCCATATCCATATATATTCCATTCTTCTCTTTGTTCAAAGCAAAGAAATGCCTAGCAAAACGCGCAAGCAATCAAGGAGGCAACGTCGCCGTACTATTCGCAGAAAGACTCGTAAGGGTGGGTCAAATTCACAAGCATTGATTCCACCTACGTCTGCGTTTAAGAATGCTGCTCCTGTCAATTCGGATAATGTTTGGTATAAAATAGCTTGATTGTTTAACAAACATGCTACAAGGATATAAACCCGGTGGTGGTGTATGTAATCTTGGAGTACAAATTAAAAATCCTGGTCCTACTGGACATACTGGTCCTACTGGACCTGTAGGACCTATAGGACTTGGTTTAGTTGGAAAGCCGGGAACCACTGGATTCACCGGACCTACTGGAGCTACCGGATATACTGGTTATACTGGCTCTAAAGGACCTACTGGTTATACTGGTTATACCGGTATTAGAGGGCCTACTGGACATACTGGCCCTAAAGGATCTATCGGTTATACTGGTTACACTGGATATACTGGTTATACTGGATATACTGGATATACTGGATATACCGGATACACTGGATACACTGGATATACTGGATATACTGGGTTTACTGGCCCTACTGGACCTTCTAATGGACCAACAGGTGAAGATGGACCAACGGGTGATACCGGACCTACAGGTTATACCGGACCTACAGGTTATACCGGACCTACAGGTTATACTGGTGAGACTGGTAAAACCACAATTATTACATGGTTATCTGGTGGTAGTGATGGATATAACTATAGTCCTGTTATCTTGTATTTTAATCAAACAAGTGATCTAGTTGTTGGAAGTGATAATACAATATATTTGAATGAAGTTCCTTACAGTGGAACTTATAGTATATTTTATCAAACATTACAATCTTATTTAGAAACTGGATTACCATGTATTCTTACAATTATATCCGGTTTTGAATATGCTTCGTTATTGGTTATTGAAACAATAATTACAAATGATGTACTTAGTATATATACAAATGTACTCTCAACAAGTGTAGTAAACTTTACATTTGATACAGAATGTTCTTTTAGTTTAACATTAGCTGGAACTGATGGTCCAACAGGTACTACCGGTTACACTGGTTACACTGGTTATACTGGTTACACTGGTTACACTGGTTACACCGGTTATACTGGTTATACTGGTTACACTGGTTATACTGGTTACACTGGTTACACCGGTTATACTGGTTATACTGGTTATACTGGTTATACTGGTACTTCGGGAGAAACTGCAATTATTACTTGGTTAGCTGCTGGTCCTACTGGTTATGGAACAATTCCTAATGTCGATTATTTTACACAAGGTGGTGACTTTAGTTTTTTTATAGGCCAAAATTTAATTATAAATAAAAATCCTAATAGTGGAAATTATAACATATTTTTAGGAAGATTAAGATCATTTTTAGCAGTTCCTGGTTTTTACACTCTTCTCAGTATTACATCTACGTCTAGCCCTATAATTGAATATGTGACATTAGGAGTTCACTCTGTTATAGAGAACACTAACGGAACACTAACTTTACTCACAACACCTATCACAGCAGGAGGTGTTGTGGCATTCTCGGTAAATGTTGAGTGTGCTTTTAATTTATCATTACTTAGTCCACAAGGTCAAGATGGACCAACAGGAGCTGATGGGCAAATTGGACCAACTGGACCAACTGGAGATACTGGAATTGTTACTTGGTTAGCCGCTGGTCCTACTGGTTATGGAACAGCTCCTAATCTCACTTATTTTACACAAAGTGGTGACTTAGTTCCTTCAGTTAATGGTTCAACTCAAATTTTACGACTAAGTCCAGTTAATAATAGTGGAAATTATAACATATTTTTAGGAACATTAGAATCATTTTTAGCAGCTACTGAAACATATGATCCTAATGATGACGCGGCCACTATTCTTACTGTTATATCCTTATATCAACCTACGGTTCAATATGCTATATTCAGGCTTGATAGTAAATCAACTAATAATGGAATATTAGAGTTAACTGTAGAGGTTATCTCAACAGGAACTGTCGCATTCTCAAGAAATAATGAGTGTATCTTTAATTTATCAATAGCTTCTCGAGGAATACAGGGACCAACGGGAGATGATGGACAAACAGGACCAACAGGAGCTGATGGAGATAGTGCAGTTATAACATGGTTATCTGGTGGTAGTGATGGATATAACTATAGTCCTGATCCAGAACAATTTAATCAAACAAGTGATCTAGTTGTTGGAGAAGAACAATTATTATATTTGAATGAAGTTTCTCATAGTGGAACTTATAGTATATTTTATCAAACATTACAATCTTATTTAGAAACTGGATTACCGTGTATTCTTACAATTACATCTCAATCTCAATATGCTTCACTATTAGTTATTGAAACAATAGTCACAAATGATGTAGTAAATATATATACGAGTGTACTTTCAACAAGTGTAGTAAACTTTACATTTGATACAGAATGTTCTTTTAATTTAACATTAGCAGGAACCGATGGTCCAACAGGTGATGCAGGAGAGACAGGGCCAGCAGGAGAAACAGGTCCAACTGGAGATGATGGAGAAACAGGACCTACGGGTCATACAGGACCAACTGGAGAAACTGCAATTATTACTTGGTTATCCGCTGCTTCTTCTGGTTATGGAATAACTCCTTATGATCTTTATTTTACACATCAGGGTGACTTAGTTGTTGGATCCGGACAACTATTATATGTGCATGAAGTTCCTCGTAGTGGAAATTTTAGTACATTCTATCAAACATTACTATCTTATTCAGAAACTGGATTACCATGTATTCTTACAATTACATCTCAATCTCAATCTCAATATGCTTCGCTATTAGTTGATAATTCAGAAGAAGTCCCACCCATTGTAGATAGTGTGTTGACCATTAGTGTTATTGTACTCTCAACAAGTGGATTAAACTTTACAGCTGATACAGAATGTTCTTTTAGTTTAGAATTATCTGGAGGTGATGGACCAGCAGGAGAAACAGGTCCTACAGGAGATGATGGAGAAACAGGTCCTACAGGACCTACGGGTCATACTGGTGATAGTGGAGAAGCAGGACCAACAGGACCTACGGGTCATACTGGTGATAGTGGAGAAGCAGGACCTACAGGACCTACGGGTTATACTGGTGATAGTGGAGAAACAGGACCAACAGGACCTACAGGAGATGATGGAGAAACAGGACCAACAGGACCTACAGGACCAGAAGGTACATTTAATTTTACTGGTCCAACAGGTGCACTTTTATTTTATAATGGTAATGAAGTTACTGGTAGTACAGATGCTACATTCAGTGGAAATGAGTTATATTTGAGTTCAAATAAGGCGAGTATTTTGAGTCCAGATATTAGTATAGGGGATGGCCTTTCTTGTGGTATTACCATGGAACCCAATGAAATAGAAGTAACAGCACCTTACGTAACAATTACTGGTGCTTATGAGGCTACACTAGTAGAAAATGGTGGTGTGGGAGTCTATATTAGTGCAGCAGTAACAGAAATAAAAGGACCTGGTGGTTTAACAGTAGAGAACACTTTAACTGCAAAATCTATTACTGATTCTACAGGTTCGGTTGGTCTAGCGAATCAAATTCTAAGTGCTGGACCTTCTGGTGATACATTACGTTGGATAGATCTACCTTCTGGAAGTGGCGGTAATACAGGACCAACTGGAGAAACAGGACCAACTGGAGATAGTGGAGAAACAGGACCTACAGGACCTACTGGTGATAGTGGAGAAATAGGACCAACAGGACCTACTGGTGATAGTGGAGAAATAGGACCAACAGGACCTACTGGTGATAGTGGAGAAACAGGACCAACAGGACCTACTGGTGATAGTGGAGAAATAGGTCTCCT
>Ga0181358_1000150_pt1 | contig 30240 bp, 39 predicted proteins | sample Fa13VDMM110SD_FD_130096 | JGI IMG/M metagenome (GOLD analysis project Ga0181358, IMG submission 130096) | Freshwater viral communities from Lake Michigan, USA - Fa13.VD.MM110.S.D | ecosystem: Environmental > Aquatic > Freshwater > Lake | place: USA: Michigan | collected 2013-09-24 | reverse complement strand
TCTTACCACCAAGGTTAAATGTAATAGTTGACGGTGCATATATATAGCCATGACCACCATCTTCGCGAAAAGGATCCATAGCTGTTAAATCTTTAAATGGTTGAAAATATGTAGGAGTACCTTTCTTTGTCATACCAAAAGTAAAGCGAGGATCATTTTCCATATCTTTTTTACCCATGAGATAAATTACCTTTGCAACATTTGAATCATAATCTTTTAAAATTTCTACAGGTTTATAAGGTTGCTTTACCTCTTTTATTTCATTTTCATTAATGCCAGTAGCTTTAATAATTTCTTTTTTCTCTGCAAAATTAAAAGGGTAGCGCTCTGGTTCTTTTGCTTTACCAACTTCATTTGCTGTGGCAATATAAAAGTCTGCTCCAGGAAATTGCTTCTTTGCCTCATCGTAAAGTTTTTTATGTCCAACATGAAATGGTTGAAATCTTCCTGGAAAGATAACAATTAAATTATTTTTTTGCTGCTGTAACTGCTGATGTTGCTGCAGCAACGCTTCAACTAGTTTATAAAATTTCACCAGTTCATCCCCGGTGTTAATGTTAAACGAGCACCTTCTCTACCATACTCTGGATTTGTTTGATAGTTCATTTTATTCTGTACTCTATTTGTGTTTGCAAGTTGACCCTTAATACCTTCTTCATTTTCACCTCTTTTGGCAAACTTTCCTGTTTCTTTTCCAAGAATAAAGTTACCAGTAATCTTAACAGGACCATTATATATGCTTTGATCTCTTACTACGATACCCTCCTGCCCGCCTACATTACCGAGATCAGAGTTAGCAGAATCTTTTATTTTCTGGCCAAGAAGAATTGTTGCATGGTATATTACAGCGCCAGCAATTGCTCTTAGAGCATCTTGTTCATTATTTCCTATATACGTGTCCATTGCGATACCTGACATTAAATTCTTATAATTTTCAAGACTCATAGCACTTATTTTCTTACCTGACGCAAGAGTAATTTTTTCTGCTTTAGGATTAGTAACATCTTGCAACCAATCATTTAACGTCTTTGTCTGAACATCTTTTGCATTATAACGTACACTCAATTTTGTTCCTAATTCTTTAGCAAAATTAACCTTGTTTTGTAATGATACAGTAAATTCGTGTACTACATCAAAATTATATTTTTTAGCTATTGGGTTAACTTTTTCAATAAGATCGTTTAACGCTTTCTTGTCATATGAAATTTCACGTGAGACCCTACTAACACTACCACGTACTGGGCTCTTAACCTCATATATTTCATTTAAACCATGTATAGCAAGAAAGTTATTAGCATAACCTACAACATTAGTAGATCCTTTGACGTATTCCATATTGAAAACAATATTGCTATTGTCCCACATCTTTAAACGCTTCAAATCACTCTCAATAGTAGGTATTGCAGAATTAAAAATTTCTAATACTATTCTTCCTGTCTCTAGCATTCCATGACCTTCAGGAAATCTTGTATTAAGCTTACCAATAGTTACACCCTCTCTATCTTCTGGCTTATTAGAACCACGGTCCATAGCAAACTCTTTATTACCTTCAGCATTTGTTATTAGCTTAATTGATGCATTTACGCCATCAATTTTTACAACAGAAGGTGTTTTAGCTAAGCTATTTGCTAATTTATTAAAAACGTTTATTAAGTCTTTACCTGAATTAACCGATGAAATATCAAATGGATGTGCCATATGACCTGCTACACCCCCCTCAAGAAGAAATTGTTTAAACGATATCATACAATTACATTAAAACCACCTCTTGCAACTGTACCACCTGTACCCGGATCAACACTTATAAATTCAGCTGCTTTATTAAGGCATAGCCCCAGATTTGTCATATAGTCTTGAGTAAATTCCCCTACAACAACTTGATTATTTGTTAGACTATTAAAAAAGATAATATAACTAAATTTTTCTTCTTCTTGATAATCCGCGATTTGAATTGCAGAAACAATTTTTGCAGCATAGTTTGAATTAAAGCCATTGCCTATTTTATTTAAATAATCTTTTAAATAATTTCTATTAATTCTCTCAGGATTTACTGAAAATGTAGCAATTTTTTCTGCAAGTGTATCTATATTTTTTTCAGCATTAAAATAATTTCTAAAAGTTTTAACATCCTTTCCTTCACTTCTCTTTTTATAAGCATTTAATTTTTCAGCAATCTGTGTACCTATATTACTATTTGTAAGCACATCTCCTGCCTTAGCAAATGCCTTAAAATTTGTAATACTATTTAAAATACTACCTAGCTCTGCTTCATTTGAAAGTATTTTGCTTGATATATCTATAAATCTCTTTTGATTTGCTGTAAGCCTACCATTGAAATTGGTAAATACAGATTTATATGGTTTTATAATTTCATATAAATCTGTTGACAATCTTGCATCCATCTCTCCCTTTAATTTACTATACTCTACTTTAAGTGTAGCCACTGCTCGAGCAGCTGCATCAACAACATTTTTCTTTCCCGGTCTTCCACCCGAGTCTTCTTTCGTCGAACCCTTAAGTTCAACTTTTCTCCCATCAGGAAACATTAAATCGCCTGTCTTAGGATTTGTCATTTCACTATATAATGTAGCAAGAACTTCACCTGGCCCTATTGCAACATTACCTTCTGAAAATACTAAGTTTCTTTCTATATCTTTTATAAGATTAGCATGACTTAATTGCTTTAATTTTACAGGAAAGTTTGTAATAAAATTATTAAATCCCTTACTCTTTAAATTACCTCTAAAATTACTTAAAGTATTTTTAAGCTTTAAAATATTATTTATATCTTCAATAATTTCTCTCACAACACCGGTATTATTTGTTTTTAAATTTCTTTCAATTATTGTTGTTAGTATTGGAGTACCTACACTCGTAGCCACTTCACCCCAGCCTCCGGAGGTAAACCATTTCTTAATTTCTTCATCTATTTTTGTTGTAGCTTTTGCTTCAACACCTAACAGCTTGCTTGCGGTATAATCACTAGTCTCGAGCTCTTTGATCCTACCATCATCAAAAGTTATCTTTACTTTTGCTTCACCTAAAACTGTTTGTCTAGGAAGAGGTGGAACAGTCTTAGCAAATGATTCTGCTAAATATACATCTTGCAAGCTCTTGTACGGCTTTTGCATCGCTATTAAACATTAGTACTATGCTGCTTCATCATACTAAGAAGCTGCTTATACTTCTGCATGAAATTATTCTCATTAATTGAATCTTCAAACTTCTTTAAATTTGGATTACTCAATCTTTCCGGATTATCCTCATAATTTGCGTTTGTGTTGATAGCATCCTGCAAGCCTTCACGTACCGCTATAGCATTTTCTTGTGTAATAGGCTCAGTAAAAAGTGCATCGATAGAGCCTGGAGGTATATGCATTACTAATGCTTTAGCAAGTAAGCGAACCATATCTACATATCCTTCGGGAGGCAATGAAGTAGGTGCTTGAGCTTGTGCGGTTGGGGCTTGTGACTGCGGAGCTGGTGCTGTCGCGTCTTGAGGCTGTTCATCTGCTTCTTTTAAAGTGGATAGAAGCTTGTCTACTTTCTCTGTAAAAGTCATATTATTATTTATACTTTTAAACAATAATAAGTTGTTTAGTCTTAAGATGATTAAAGTATGTTTGATTAAGAAACGTCAAATTATTCTTCATAGTAAAGGTTTTAACGCTATTAAACGTGTATTTCTCAAAATTAACGCTTTCTAAATAACACCGTATGTTATTAACCAGCTCAACACCCCTTCCATCCTTCTTTTCAATTAAGTGAGTAAAGAAGTCAAAAGAATATGGAGATATATAGATACGAACAGGCAGCAGTCTCTTAATTCTTAAAGCAACAGCATTTAAAACACGTAATATCTCTTCTTCTTTAAAATGCTTAAAAATTTGGCAATCTTCGCTAAGATGAGATATATTAAAATATATTATACTCTTCTCCTTACTCTTTTCACTCAGAAGGGTTTCACAAATACGTAAAATTGTATAATGATAAAAAAACTTACGCGCGTCTGAAGTTATTCTATCTTTTAAAAGATTGTATTTATGTAAATCGTTAACAAGATCGGTATCTATTTTTTTCTGAAAAATGCTATCAAAGTTTATTAGACAAAAGTTATAGTGTTTAAAGTCGAGCTTTTTAAGCATATCTTATTATCAAAGAAAATAAAACTTAATCAAGAAATTTTTTAGGAGGTCGACCTATTCTCACATTTATAATACCATTATAATAGTCATCTCTCAACAATACATTGTTGTCAAGCTGTTCCTTTATTTCGAAGTAAGCTAATTCCCATTTTGATCCGCACGCCCTTAAAATTTTAAAAATAAATTTGTCTTTACCGTATTTTTGTATATCAGAGTTTAATTCATTTGACGAACTAGTATATCCTTTCCAATCTGATTCTTTAATCTCTATTCTTTTATTAACCTTGCCCTTTAGTGGTTTACGCTTAAGCTTTGATTTACATTGCTTCTTACCAATATATCTTTTATTTGTTACTGTATTAGTTATCTCATATATAAAGCCAAATGTTTCTTCATTTAAAGTTACATTTTCAGCCAATAGCCAATGTCCAAGATCCATCTTATACTTACATTCCAAAAGAGAATGGTCTACGTGCAAAAAATGTTTTAGTTTTTTTCTTTATTTTTTTCTTTCTTTTGTCATTAACTGAGCCAAGAAAAGAAGGAACACGAGCATCTCCAGGGGCATATCCTTTGTCGTTTTGAGCTGGGAATTGATTTCCTGTAGACCCCATAGATCCGGTAGGCCCTGCTCCAAAAACACTGCCAGACCCACCAGCAACATTATCTTCTGTTATTATTCTGTTAAATGCTTGTTCAAAGAGATTCATTGATTTTTAATATATTTATACTATTATTTATGAAAATGTTACTCGAAGATTATATAAAAGAACTAGAAAGCGACTTAAAAATTGATGAACTCATTATTAAGGAGTATCAGTTAAAGCTACCTGGTATTAAGCATAAATGGGCTGGTAGATGCATACGTCACAAGCTAGAAGTAATAAAACTACGTAAAGACCGTGAATTACATAAAAAAACTCTTGTTGATAAGATACAAGAGCAAAGCCCTGTTAAGCTCGCTCTTCCAGTTATTGAGCGCACTGCAGAGAAGCATAGTGAAATTATAGAGCTTGATAACAAGATAAAAGAAATGGAGCTTATTATTGAATTGCTAGAAAAATCTGAAAGGACTCTTAGCTCAACATCTTATGATATTAAGAATATAATTGATATTATAAAACTTGAAACGACATGATTAATTTTAGTTTTGACGAAAAAAAGAACGCAGGTATAATCTCTGGAGATTGTTTTGAAGAGATAAGAGAGAACTTTTCCGTAAAAAACGAGGCTGCTTTTTTTATGCGTAGAAATTATGGCAGATTTCTTCCTCAAAGAACATATGCTATTACTCCAACAGGTAGATTTGATCCTGGACTATATTTTGAAATTAGAAAATATCTTGCAAGTAAGCAGTATGTTGGTGAAGTTAAAACAGATGAGACACTACTCAAAGAAATTATGCCGTCAAAAAGTCTTCAGACCGATACTCGTTTTAGTTACGATCCTATTCCTCTTTCTATACCCTTAAGAGATTATCAGGAAGAAATTGTTAAGAAATCTCTTTCAATAGGTAGAGGTACAATCGTTCTCGCTACAGCAGGCGGCAAGACATTGACCGCTGCATCGCTATTAACAAAATTATTTTTATTACATGGTTCAAAATTTAATTGTCTATATATTGTACCAGATCTTGGTCTTGTAGAGCAGACGTCAGCTGATTTTTCTTCATACAATGTACCATATACGGTAAGAAAATGGACAGGTAGTTGTGAGCTCAAAGAAAATGCAAACGTAACAATTGCTAATCTTGGCATCCTGCAAAGTAAAAATACAGATTTATCTTGGCTAGAAAATATAGATGTATTAATAGTTGATGAGGTGCACAAAATAAGAAGAGGAAATGAAGTTAATAAAATTCTTAAGAAAATAAAAACACCTCTTAGATTTGGTTTTACAGGTACTATGCCCGAAAATTTATTAGATCAATGGAATATTATAGGTAAGATAGGCCCGATAATATATGAGAAGAATAGCTATGAACTTAGATTAGAAAATTATGTTAGTAGTGCTGTCATACAGATTATAAAACTATATTATAAAGAAGATCCTTTTAAAGACCTTGTTATATCTTCCATGAATATGTATCGTGAAGAGCAAAGATTCTTACTCCGAAATAAATTTAGAAATGAGCTGTTAGCTAAGATATCATGTAAACTACCGAAAAACGTTCTCATTCTAGTAGATTTTATTGAACATGGTGAAACATTATACAATGTAATAAAGAACATGTGCGGTGGTAAGCAGATTTACTTTATACGCGGTGAAGTCGAAGTAGCTGAAAGAGACAAAATTAGAAAGTTAATGGAAGAAAACGATGATATTGTTGTCGTTGCAATATCTAAGATATTTTCTACAGGTATTAATATTAAAAACCTTCATTATATTGTCTTTGCCTGTGGAGGAAAAGCGAAAATAAAGATAGTTCAGTCAATAGGAAGAGGTTTGCGCTTGCATAAGGATAAAGATAAGCTTATAATCATTGATATTGCGGATGAACTAAAGTACAGCTCAGCTCATATGCAAAAACGAATACAACTTTATGAAAAAGAAAAAATCAATTACACAATTAAGAAAATCCAAGAACCCTAAACCTACTAAAGCTAAAGAAGCGCTTGCAGTAGAGCAGGATCCAGAGCTTAAGAAGCTTTTAAAAGATCCTGTACTACCAGCACCCCCGGTTGTTGCGAAAAAGCTTAAAGCTAAAGAAAAGGTTCATTATGTTAACGGTAAAGAGTTCGAAGAAGAAATTCGTAATTATTACAATTCAGGCCATATAACACAGAAGTTAGGAGAGAGTTTAACAAAGATAGCAAACGGATTAAGTTATGCACCAAATTTTATTAACTACTCTTACAAAGATGACATGATAGGTGATGCCATTGTAAAGATGTTCTCCGCTCTACGTAATAAAAAGTTTAAACTCGATACTGGGTTTAGTCCGTTTTCATATTTTACTACTATTGCATTTCACGCTTTTATTAACAGAATTAAAAAAGAAAATAAGCACCATCAAGTGTTAAATGAATATAGAGATAAAGTTTATACAGAGCATATGATTGACCCCGAGTTAATGGGTGGAGCTCATATATATGTGCAACCTACGCACAATACAGATGATGACAATTATAATACTACTGAGTGAAAAAGACAGACGAATTAATTACGAAAAGTGATAAGATTTGTTGTATAGCCGACTTACATATTGGTGTACATCAAAATAGTATCTTTTGGCATGAAACTGCTCTTAAGTGGGCTGAATGGTTGAAAAATGAACTGATCCAAAAAGAAATAAAAGACATTTTTATTCTTGGCGATCTTTATCATTATAGAGATGAGATTGCAGTTAATACAATTCATGTTGTTAATCAAATTCTTAATTTGTGGTCAGATTTTAATATTGTTATATTAGTAGGCAATCACGATGCGTTCTATAAAGATAGAGCCGATATTAACTCTCTATCAATACTTAACGGCTGGAAAAATATTACTATTATTAGCGAACCACAAACGTTTAAGATATATGGTAAAACATGCTCATTTTTACCTTGGGGCGCCAGCGTAAAAGAAATTAAAAAATCTGATGTTATTTTCGGTCATTTAGAAATTGAAAGTTTCAAGATGAATAGTCATAAGCATTGTGATCACGGTATCAAAACATCTGATCTATTATCTCGAGCTGATCTAACTATGACCGGCCATTTTCATTTAAGAGATGAGCGGAAGTATGGTAATCAAAATATTATCTATGTAGGTAACCCATTTGAAATGGATTTCGGAGATACTGGTTCAACAAAGGGATATTATATACTCGACTTTAATAATCTTAAATACACATTTCACGAAAATATATTATCGCCAAAACATAAAAAAATAACGCTAACAGATTTACAAGACCTCAAGTCAAACATAAACGAAGAAATTAATAATAATATTGTTAAAGTTATAATAGATAAAAAAATAACAAGTGATAATATCGATACATTAATACAAAAATTATCTACCCATAAACCATTTACACTATCTGTTGATTATACATTATACGATAACAGTATAGCAGTCAATGATGATCAATCTGTGGATTTATCAGGTGTTGATATGAGTAAAGCTATCGAAGAATTTATTAATTTACTTGATATAGACAAGAAAGCAGAAGTATCAAGCTATTGCTCTGAATTGTATAAACGCGCAGGTAGTACATCATGAAGAATATTATTTTTAAAAAGATCAGTATTAAGAACTTTCTCTCCGTTGGTAATCAGCCGGTAGATGTTGACTTTAGAAAAGGTCTTCACATTATTACAGGTCTCAATAAAGATAAGGAGGATAGGCGCAATGGTGTAGGAAAGTCAACAATAGCAGATGCTATATATTTTGGAGTCTTCGGTGAAACGTTGAGAGATCTTAAGAAAGAAAACATTATTAATAATGTTAATCGTAAGAACTGTGAAGTAATACTCGATATATCTATTCAGCAATACGACAAAGCAGAAGACATACAAATTATTAGAACATTAGAGCCATCTAAGTGTCACATCTTTGTTAATGGTGAAGATAAGACACGAGATAGTATCTCAAATACGAATAGCTTTATAATGTCTAAATTTAATTGTACTCCTGAAATATTTCAAAATTGTGTTATTATGACGGTAAACAATACTATACCGTTTATGGCAAAAAAGAAGCAAGAGAAGCGAAAATTTATTGAAGATATTTTTAATCTTGGAGTTTTTAGTAATATGCTTACGCTTCTTAAAACTGATATTACTGATAAAAAGAAAACCTTTGATATTGAGACTACTAAATATGATGAAGTAGCTAAGAGTATTAGTACGTATGAAAAGCAGAAAGAAAACTCTGCCCTTGAGCGCGAAAGAAAGAAAGAAAAATATCTTACTCGAAAGAAAAATAACGCTAGTGAAATAGAGACTATTAGTAATACTCTCAAGAAATTCGAATTACCCGACGTACAGAATCTTAAAAAAGAAATATTAGAACAAGAGCAGAATAGAGAGAAGGTTGATAAAAAGATACAGAGTATTAGACACTCTATCACAGAAAACACAACTCTTATAACGCAGTTAACTAAAAAGATATCTGCCGTAGGTACCGATAAAGATGTATGTCCAACTTGCTTGCGATCAATAGAAGAAACCGATCGTACGCATATAAAGGACGAAAAAACTAAAATTAAGAATGAAATAAAGACTCATGAAGTACAGATCGAAACACATAAAGGTGAAGAGAAGCAATTCTTAGCAGTTGAAGATAAATTAGAGATACGTATACAAAAAATAAGAGATGGTATTAATACGTATCAGCACAAGCTTAAAGAAAAAAATAATCTTGAAGAAAGGCTGAATCAACTTAATAAGTGGCAGGTTGAGCTCGATCAAGATTTAAAAGATATTGAAACTGATTCAACAGCATTCGACAATCTATTAAAAGAGCAAAATCATAGACTTACTGTAGTTAAACTCGATCTTGAGACATTAAAAGAGACACTAAACACTCTTGATGTTGTTAAATTTGTTGTTTCAGAAGAAGGAGTAAAATCATATATTGTTAAGAAAATTCTTCAATTGTTTAATAGTAAGCTAGCATACTATCTTAAAAAAATGGATGCAAATTGTTCATGTGTGTTTAACGAATATTTTGAAGAAGAGATTATAGATAATAAAGGCAAGCAATGCTCTTATTTTAATTTTAGCGGTGCTGAAAGAAAGAATATCGACTTAGCATGCTTGTTTACGTTTATGGATATTCGCCGACTCCAAGGCGATGTATCGTTTAATTTCAGCATATATGATGAATTATTTGATTCTAGTTTAGATGAAAAGGGCGTCGAACTTGTTATTGCAATTCTCAAAGAGAGAGTGGATAAATTCAATGAATGCATAATGGTTATTAGTCACCGTAAAGAAAGTATTAAAGCTGCAACCGGTGATATTATTTTCCTTGAAAAAACAAATGGTATAACAAAACGAGTTGATTATAAAGAATATAATGCATAATTATAACAATGATCCCAGGACCCTTTGTACAACCTTTTGCTTCACCTTTTGTTCAACCGTTTCCAAGCATGCCAGGGCAGCAGCAACAAAACGCATTGCCCCGCCCACCTGAACTTGATTTAAGTAGATCGTTAAATTATTATGCCGATTATAGTGGATGCGGCTTCTGGCGCATGATTTGGCCAGAGCATCTCCTAAACGCACATAGTAAGAGTGTTGTACATGGTAGTACTGTAATGTGTTTCGATCCTAACTACTACCGTGGTATTAAAACTGTCCGTATCCAGAGACAGGCTACCGCACAGCAAGCTAAGTTTATTGAATTCTTAAAAGACTTAAGTAGAAAGCACGATTTTAAAATTATCTATGAAATTGACGATCTAGTGTTTAGCGAAGATATTCCAGAATACAATAAATTTAAACCTGCGTTTACTGATCCCGAGATCCGTAAGACCGCGCAACGTATTATGGAGATGTGTGATGAGATTACTGTGACATGTGATTTCATGAAAGATTATTACATGAGTAAGACTTCTAACAAAAACGTTACTGTTATTCCGAACTATCCTCCGAAATGGTGGATGGGTAATTTCTATAGTGATAGACGGATTTCAGAGAACTATGATTTAAATGAAAAACGTCCCCGTATTCTTTATGCAGGGTCTGGCGCGCATTTTGATGTCGATAACAGAGTAAATCAGAACGACGACTTTTTTCATGTGTGTGATATTATTATTAAGACTCGTCACAAATACAGATGGGTATTCTTAGGAGCATTTCCTCTGCCCCTCAGACCATATGTTATGAATGGTGATCTCGAGTTTCACCCATGGGAAAATCTATATAACTACCCAGAAAAGATTTTTAATCTCAAAGTCAATATGCTTGTTGCACCTCTTCAAGATAATACGTTTAATAAGGCCAAGAGTGATTTAAAGTATATTGAAGCATGTTGTTATGGCTTACCGATTGCCTGTCAGGATATGGTAACATACGGTGAAGCACCTATTAAGTTTAAGACAGGTGATGAAATGATTGGATGTATTGAGGATACACTTCTCAAGAAAGGCAAATATATGAATCAGTGCGCTAAGTTTAGAAAAGTCGCAGAATCGCGCTGGCTTGAGAATGAAGACAATATTAACAAATATGTCGAATTATATAATATGCCATACGGTCATTCAGATAGAAAGCTGCTTAACGTAATTAACGGATTAAAGTAGTCAAAATATTAACATTGTACTTCTCAGAATATAATATATAATTGGATTGTGTATCGTAGTGTAGCCTTTTTACCGAGAGATCAGCTCATGCGTCTTTTTACCTGGGACGAGAATGGGAAGCGTATAACTCTAGATTCAACGTTTGAGCCTTATATATATCTTGAAACAAATAATCACCCAGACACTACAAGTATCTTCAATACGAAGTTAAAGAAGAAAAGATTCAAGAATCAAGCTGAACGTTCGCGATACCTAAAGGATAATAAAGTTACCAGAGTTTTTGAAAACCTAAATATACAGCAACAGTTTCTTATTGATACATTTTGGAAAGAGAATGAAAAGCCAGAATTCACTAAAAACGATCTTAAGGTATTGTTTATTGATATCGAGACTTACAGCCCAGATGAATTTCCTAAGCCAGAAGATCCACAGCATCCTATCAATATTATTACAGTCTATGATTCAATTAGAAAGCACTTTATTACATGGGGACTTAAGCCATATAACAAGAAGAATGAAAGCCATACGTACATATACTGCAAGACTGAGAAAGATCTTTTAGCTAAGTTTTTAAGTTATTTTACTTCTGATTATCCTGATATCTTATCTGGATGGAATAGCGAATTTTTCGACGTACCTTACATTGTAAATAGAATTACCCGCATTCTCGGTGAAGATGAAACTAAAAAATTATCACCTGTTGGGTATATACGTCCTATAACTTTTACAGGTCGATTTGGTAGAGAGCAAGTGCATTGGCATTTAGAAGGAGTTTCATGCGTCGATTACTTAGATATTTACAGACGATTTTGTCCTACGTTAAGAGAGTCCTATAAGCTTGATGCTATTGGTCAGACAGAACTCGGTGAAAATAAGATTGATTACGGTGATACAAACCTTGCAAGTTTAGCTGATGATAATTGGGAGCTGTTTGTTGATTATAACGTACAGGACGTTAATCTGTTGGTCAGATTAGAATCAAAGCTGCAATACCTACGGCTTCTTAGAATGATTGCATATGCTGGGTTAACCACATTTGAAGGAGCTCTAGGCTCTTTATCGGTAATTACAGGTCTTTGTGCTATAAGAGCTCGTACGCGAGATCAACGCATACCTACATTTAATAAAACAAATACAAGTGAAGAGCAAAACGCAGGTGCTTATGTCGGTGAACCTCGCAAAGGATTTCAAGAGCATATTGTATCCTTTGATGCTAATAGTCTATATCCAAACGTTATGATAACGTTAAATCTTTCTCCTGAAACGAAAGTTGGATCTATTATTGACAAGACTGATAAAGACGTTACTATTAAGCATGTAAACGGTCAGACTTTTACGTTATCGCACAAAAGCTTTGTTGACTTTATTCAAAAGGAAGAAATAGCAATTTCTAAAGCTAAAGTTCTTTTTACACAAAAAGAAAAAGGTATCATTCCAATTACAGTAGATCACTTTTACAAAAAGAGAGTCGAAATTAAAAAGAAGCTCAACACACTTAAACGTAAAATCGTAAACATCGAAGAATCCGCACCTGAGTATGCAAACCTTAAACATGAGATTGATAACTTAAATATTACGCAACACACTATTAAGATTCTTATTAATACAATTTACGGTTACTTTGGCAATAAACATAGCCCTCTTGGTGATGATGAATTAGCTGAATCAATTACACTTACTGGTCAAGCAGTTATTAAGGAATCAAATAGACTTCTAGAGAATTATATTAAAGAAAAGGCTAAACTTACCGATCAAGATATTTTAGAAGATACACCCATTATCTACAACGATACGGATAGCTCCTATATTTCTATTAAACATATAGTAAAAAATACAGGATTAAAAATGTTAGATTCCAAAGGTAAAATTACCCAAGAATATTACAAACAGGTACAAGATATTGAAGATTATCTCAATGAAAATATTATTAAGTGGGGTCAGCAAGCGCTTGGGTCCAAAGATTGTCGTTTTGTTTTTAAGCGTGAAGCAATTGCAGATAGCGGTCTCTTTTTACAGAAAAAACGATATGTGCTACATGTTTTAGACGAAGAAGGTATTCCTTGTGATAAATTTAAGTATACAGGTGTTGAGGTTGTTCGAACAACGATGCCTGCTCCTATTAAGCCTTATGTAAAAAAGATTATCGAGACAATGCTTCTAACTCGCGATCTTGCTACTACAAATAAAATCTTCAATGAAACGTATGATATCTTCAAAAAGCTTCCTATTGAAGATATTGCCTTTGTAATGGGAGTTAAAGGCTACGAAAAATATGCTGCGCAATGTGACGCGTTTAAAACTGCAAAGCATATGCCTATTCATGTCAAAGCAGCTTATTTTTATAATATTCTTTTAGATAGATTCAATACTGGTAAAAAGTACGAAAAAATATCGTCTGGCGATAAAGTAAGATATTTTTATGCTCGACAACCTAATAAATTTGGTATTACAACAATAGGATACAAATATGATTTTCCTAAAGAATTTGCAAATACATTTGAACTCGACTATGAGTTAATGTTTGAAAAGATTATTTTCTCTGTCATAGAGAGATTTTATGAAGCTGTGGATTGGAAGCTTTATTCTCCTGGATCACAGGTGCAGACAGATCTTTTTGAACTTCTTGCCGTTTAACAGTTGATTTTTTATACTAGGTATTTAAATTAATTATATGTCAAACGAAAATATTGTAACCTTTATTGATCACATCGGCCGTACCATGATTGGTACATTAGTTAAGGAAGATAAAACACATCTTCATGTTAAGAACCCTGCTATCATTCACGTGCAGCCCACGCAGCAAGGTCAACTTAATGTACAAACAATTCCTCTCTATTTTAGAGAATTTGTCGGCGAGAAAGCAAAGACAGAGGGTACTGTTTGGAAGTTTAACTTTAATAACATTGTTCTCGGAGTTGATATTCAGAATGATGAACGTCTTGTTGATCAGTATGTGAAGCTGTTTTCAGCTCCTCTTGCTGCAACAGGCACTTCCGGTGCTCCGTCTTCTGACAAAGTAATTAAGTTGTTTGACGAGTAATTTTTTACTTGTTTTTAATTTAACTTCATATATACTGGATCTATGAATAAAGATCTTAATAAAGTATTCGCGTCGTTAGATAAGTTAAATTCAGAAGCATCCTTCTTAAGCGAAAATGCACTTAGTAAAGTTGATCAGTGGTTTGATACAGGATGTTATGCTCTTAATGCTATTCTCGGCGGTAGTTGTCGCAATGGTGGCGTACCTCAGGGAAGAATAACAGGGTTTTCAGGTCCTAGTCAAACGGGTAAGACCTTTATTGTCAATAAGATTCTTGCTACTGCACAGAAGAAAGGATTAACACCCGTCATATTTGATACCGAGATTGCCATTGATGAGAATAGCACAAAGGGTGTCGGGCTAAATCCAGAAACTACAAAATATGTACCGGTAGACACTATTGATCAATGCCGTAATCAGATTGGTGCGTTTCTTGATAGCGTAATAGAAAACAATGCCAAAGGTAAATTTATTATTAGTATCGACAGTCTTGGCAACCTTGCCTCACAGAAGGAGCTGGATGACGTAGCAAAAGATAAATCAGCATCTGATATGGGACTACGAGCTAAATCGCTCAAGAGCATGTTCCGTACGTTAACATTTAAAGCGGCTAAGGCCGGAGTTACGATTTTGTTTACCAATCATACATACGAGGATCCCGCATCAATGTTCCCTAGTCTTGTAAAGAATCAAGCTGGGGGTTCAGGACCTGTATATATGGCCAGTATTCTTGTACAGCTTGCAAAACGTCACGAGAAGGAAGGTGAAGGTGATTCAATGGATTCTGATGATAAGAAGCTTTCAGAAGCAAATAAATATTCCGGTACAACTCTTAGAGCATTAACTGTTAAGAATCGCTTTCTTCCTCCGTTTCTAGAGACAGAAATGTACCTCTCCTTTAAGACTGGTCTCAACAAGTATAGCGGATTGCTTGGTATGGCAGCTGCAAGAGGTATTGTTGAGCAAAGCGGGGCAACATATACTGTTGGTATAACATGCGGTAAGTATAAAAAGGGTGATAAACTGGGCTATGCAAAGACTTTTGCTAAAGACCCTGCTTTCTACGAGGAATTTATTATTCCAGAACTCGACAAGCGCTTAGCTAACGAATACAAATACAACGCAAATGAAGCGCAAAGCGAAGAAGACCCCATCGCTTAAAGCAGTAGTTCCTATTTCTGGTGGAATGGACAGCTCTGTACTGTTACATTTAGCTGCCAGTAAGTATGATAAAATAATTGCAGTTAATTATGACTACGGGCAGAAGCACCGTGATAAAGAAATAAACTGCGCGTCATTTCAGATTGAATCGATTGATATGCCGGTCGATAGTCAACACATAAAATTACCGTTTTTTAAAGATATCTGTCAAGTATCTTCACTTCTTAACAACAAGGTCGCAGTAGCTAAGGCTAAAGATGTAATGGGTGATCCGCAGACAGTGAACTATGTTCCATATAGAAACCTAATGCTTCTTAGTATTTCACTTGCAATAGCAGAGAACTACGGGGCTAGCACTGTTTTTCATGGAGCCGCACAAGCCGATAGCGTTGCAGGGTTTTGGGATGGAAGCGAAGAATTCTTAGAGCAAATTAATAATGTATCAGCTTTGAATCGTAGAAACAAAATTACAGTTGAGGCGCCATTAATTGATAAATCAAAGGAAGAAATAATTAAACTCGGTATTAAACTTAATGTAGATTTTAGTCAAACCTGGACTTGCTATGAGGGAGAAGAACAGGCTTGTGGTGAATGTACTGCGTGCTCTTTGCGCATTAAAGGCTTCATAGATTCAGGGTACATAGACCCGATTTCATATAAAATTACGATACCTTGGAAGAAGTATAACTGTAAGCCTATTGATCACCGTAACTAAAGCCACCAGGGTCACGACCAACTCTTCCGGGTAATGCACCCATATTTCTCAATTCGCCTGTTACATCATCATCTTCTGGGATATCATCAACAGTTGGTGATTCTCCCGTACCTTCACCTTCCTTTGCTTCACTTGCGGGGGTGTAGCTATTTTTGAATTTAAGCGAATCAATAAAGTCTCTAATTAATTCTTTATCTTTCGCCTTAGCATCATCATATGCACGTCTTGTCGCTTCAATTACCTCGTTTTCAAGTTCTGGTGATTCATATAAATCACCTTTTTCAATTTTTATTTCGTCAGGTAGTTCTACGAAAATTGGCATGAACTCTTTAATAAACTTAGTTAATGGATTTTTTAAATATGTGTTTGATTTAGCAGTAACATCTAGAGGTGAACCATCTGGTGACTCTGCACCGGTAACAGCTTGATCTTTCATTCCTGAAACAACAGCTTGCTTAACTTTAACTGGTGTTGTGTTGACACCACCTTCTGCATCTACTCTTACAACATTAAGAAGATTATCAATAACACGAGCGGTATATTTAGCCTCTGTACCACCGAGCTTTAATTCTGACTTAATTAAATTTTCTAAATCTGTACGAAATTTCATTTTGCTGCCTGGGTAGAAAAGCTGATACTCAGTACCATCAACTATATGGGAGCTTGGCTTAAAAAGCTTTGTTTTTATAGCAGCTAACAAGTTATTAGCCACATCTGCTTTTGTTTTACCCTCTCTTGCTGCAGCTTTGCCGACGCCATAACCACCACCGGGTGCTTTTTCAATATCCCCGGTATAGGTCATATCTCCCATGCCGTAAATAGGGGCTTCCGAAAGTACATTCTTTTTCTTTAAATACGCTTCAAATATAAGACTACAGTCATTATTCATCTTGAATTATTTATTCTTATACATATAATAATTAGGAGGTATAAGACATATTTGCGGCATATTTGGCTCTAAAGACTTTACACGGTATATAAAGCTTTACGATAGTAATAAGAAGAGAGGTACATTCTCTTATGGTGGGCTATTGATCGACACAAAGATTCATGCTCTATTAAAAAGCCCGGGAACGACTAAGTTGACAAAGAAAATGACAATTGAATATGGCAAAAAGAAGAAAAGCATTACCGACTTTAGTTTTTTCCTCGGTCACACACAAGCTCCTACATCAGCAAAAAGAGATTTTTCACCTAAAACATCACACCCTTTCCAGTATAAGAACTGGATTATTGCACATAACGGTGTCCTGACGAATGATAAAATTATAAGAAAAACTATCGTTGATAAGAGATCTTTTAATGTTGTGGATTCGTCAGTTATTGCACCCCTTATTCATCAAATGCAAACTGAAAGTAAAGATGAGGTAATTGCGATCGCCCGAGCGCTCTCTTGCTTACAAGGTACATTTGGTTTATGGATGTATAATCAGAAAACCGGTCACATATACATTGCACGCTCTGGAAGCACTGTATATGCTGACTTTTTAAATAACGAGTTTTCGTCACTAACAGAAAAAGGGTTTGTTGCTCTCGAGGAAGGGTTAATTTACCTATTAACACCTGAAGGTATTACTTCAGTTGGTCGCTTTAAACCGAACTCACCTTTTTTTACACCATGAAAATAGCTTTTTACTTTTGTACTAGCCACGAGCAGCCTAATAACACATTAACATTTAAATCGCTTAATAAAATTAAAAGCGAAACTAATAGCTTCGATATTTTATATACTTCTAGTAACAAAACAGGATTAAGCAGAATGTATAATACTATTTTAAAAAGCTATAAAACAAAATATGACTGTATAGTTTTTATTCATGACGATGTTTATGTTGATGATTATAATGTTTGCAATAAACTAGCTAAAGCTCATACCCTTTATGATATTGTAGGGCTAGCAGGGGGTATTAATCCAAAAATAAATAAACCAGCTTTATGGCATCTTATGTGTGGTGGGTTTAATAGCGGTAATTTAAGAGGTTGTGTGGCTCATTTTATCGACGATACGCAATTTCACATGACAAGCTTTGGTCCTACTCCTGCCCGGGCTACGATTCTCGATGGATTATTTTTAAGTGTTTTAACTAAACCTATTATTGAGTCTGGATGGCGATTCAATGAAAATTATTCATTTCACCACTATGACATTGCTAGCTGTATCGATGCTAATAGAAAACATTTGAAACTCGGAGTTTACCCTATTTGGACTATTCACAAATCTCCCGGCTTACTCAATCCTAACAGCCAAGCATTTTTAGACAATCAAGAAAAGTTTATTGAAGAATATAGTTCTAATTGATAATTTTTAAAAAGCACTTATAATAAGCTTTGTATGGCTAAGCTCGATTTAGATTATTTTGAAACAATTATAGCTTACAAATCATTAACCGATGAAATGTATCTCGGTTCCATAGTTGATCACATCAAGCCTTTATTTTTTAAAAATAAAGATATTAAAGTTATTTTTAATATTATCCGTGATTTTTATGAAAAGAGAGGTACTAAGCCTTCTATTACTGAAATTAAAACACATCTTATAACAGATGAATTAAAAGCTTCCCTTAAAAATGTTGTTGCTCTTTTTGCAAACGTAGAAAAGAATTTTAATAATGATGAGCTTATGGCTAACACCGAACAGTTTTTAAAAGAAAAAGGTGTTTATCATACCATGATGGATGTTGTTGAAGATATTAACAAGAGTGAAGTCGATACCTCTAAAATTCTAGATAAGTTTGAAAAAGCTTGTAGCGTTAGCTTAGTTACTGATGTGGGGTTAGATTTATTCGACGATATCGACAAGGTTATTGCTGATCTCAATTCTAATGAAAAATATATACCTTCCGGGTGGAAATGGCTTGATGAAAAGATCGGCGGAGGCTTTTTAGAAGACGGAAGAGCCTTATATCTTTTTGCAGGTGAAACGAATATTGGTAAGAGTATATTCTTAGGCAATATTGCTACTAACATTGCTAAACAGGGCAAGACCGTTTTGTTAGTTTCGCTTGAAATGCCTGAACTTATCTATGCAAAACGACTTGCGTCAAGCGTATCTAAAATACCACTATCACAATTAAAAATAGAATCTGATACTTTAAAGAATCAGATTACGGAATATTGTGTAGAGAACCCTACTTCTAAGATTATTATTAAAGAATTTCCACCTGCTACAATTACTGCAAACCATTTAAAGGCTTACGTTAAAAAACTCATTCAAAAAGGTATTAAGATAGATGCTATTGTTCTCGATTATGTTAATTTGCTCAATTCTACCATGGGTGATAGTAGTTATGAAAGAATTAAAATCTGTACCGAACAGCTTCGAGCGCTTACATATGCATTTAGCTGCCCTATTATTTCTGCTACACAGCTTAACCGCGATGGCTATGAAATAACTGACCCCGGTCTCAAGACAATCTCTGAAAGTATTGGACTTGCTATGACCGGTGACGTTATTTTAAGTATATGGCAGGAAGATACTGACAAAGAACTAGGCGTAATTAAGATGGGATTTATGAAGAATAGATTCGGGCCTAATTTCGGTCATTGCTCAATGAGAATTGACTATTCTACTCTATCGATTACAGAGGATGAGCATATTAACGATACGGAGGGAAGCACGTCAACAATTAATACACTTTCTAAGTTATCCTTGTAAGTGATGGATTTATCATTATCGGTCAATAATTAGATTTGACTGTGAAACTATGCGATCCATCTGAACAACTAACAGTATTTGAGCAAAATCACTTGTTCCTTTCATTTTGTTCGTTTGTATCGTTAAACCATACAAAAAAACTTAACTTAGCTAACGTATTTATTTGTTTACTAAAAGATAAAAATTTACGGGATATGTTTAAAAGCTACTGTGATCATAAAAATGACTACTCTGCCATTAAATTTTTCTTGCAATTTGACTCTAGCTTATATAAAAGTAAATACGTCATGAAGTTTTTAAACAGTAAAAAGAACGGAGTATTATTTGAAAAAGATTAACGCCAAAGTAAATTTAGATCCTAAGAAAAGTACAGATAAGGCTTATTTTGACAGAGCGTGGAAAAAATTTAATAGTGAATTTTTCAAATCTGGAGTTATTGACGATCTTCGACTAAGACGTTGTTACTACAAACCCAGCGCACTACGAAAAGTAAAGAAACAACTTACACGTAACAAGTGGAAGTTTTATTGATGTCAGAATACGAAAAATTCATTTACAATACATATTTAAAAGTTTTTCGATCAAGTAACAATCAACCTTACAGGTTGAGAAAAGACTTTAATGGTATTGATGATAAGACGTTCATATGTATTAAGAAGCTCTCATCATTCTTTAAGCGCTTTCCACATATTAATGTTGATGATTTTTTTCGCTCACCTTACTTACTTTATCCAGATGAAAAACATTTCTCTCTAGATTACTACACGACACTTAAAGCTACAAAGTCCTATACATTAGCGCAAAAGAAGAAGATTAATTCTGATCCCGATAGTGAAGAGCAATTGGCAAATATAAAGCAATCACTACTTTTTATTTTGAGATTTTGTAGAGAGCGCAATCTTAATCCACAAAATTATATTAATCATAAAACAAATAACGAATATTCATTTACCCTTCATCTTAAAGAACATAAAGTAAATATGTTTGTACTTTTAGGATACCAAAATTTTGAAAAGAATTTAAAATCACGTGATGCTGAAGTTATAAAATTTATAATTGGTGACGATGTATACAATAATATACAAGTATTTAGAACTAAGCTATTTAACTCTAAAAAAGCCAACAAATTAGTAGAGCTAGGTCTTCAAAAAATAATTCAACATTGTTCTTGATTTTATCTCATCTATATTATATACTTTAACTTATGAATACATTTACTACATCGATGTTTGAAAGCATTAAAGGCGCGTTAACGAAAAATAATACCGAAGGCGGTGCATCAAAAATTAAAGATTATCTTAGAACTGAAGTTGGTAACACATATACAGTTAGGCTTCTACCTAATGTTAAAGATCCGTCTAAGACGTTTTTTCATTACTACTCTTACGGATGGAATAGCCTTACTACCGGTCAACTTGTAACTGCGATTAGCCCAACTACTTGGAATCAACGCGATCCTATCGCTGAAGAGAGATTTCGTATTCTTCGTAATGGTACGGAAGCAGAGAAGACCAAAGCGCTTGCCATTAAGCGTAGAGAAAATTGGATGGTAAATGTTTATGTTATTAATGATCCTGTTAATGCTGAAAATAATAACAAGGTAAAGATTGTCCGCTTTGGTAGACAGCTTCATAAGATTATTATGGATGCTATTGAAGGTGAAGAAGCTGCAGAGCTCGGACCCCGTATTTTTGATCTATCACCCAAAGGATGTAATCTTAAGATTAAGGTTGAAAAGCAGGGCGATTATCCAACCTACGTTTCATCGAAATTCGCAATCCCTAAAGAGATCGAAGGTCTCGATGAAGACTCTTATAAAAAGATCTATAATAGCGCGTTTGATCTCGAATCCTATGTAAGTGTCAAGAGTTACGATGATCTAAAAGTTCTTCTTGATACCCATTATCATGGTACAAAAGATGTTGATGAGGATACGTCTGAAGCTGCTACTATTAAGCCGCAGCAAAAGACATCCGCTCCTGTTCCTGTTGTTGAAGTAAAATCTACATCCAAGAGTAAAGTAGAGGATGAAGATAGTACTATTAATGATTTGCTTAAAGATCTATAATTAATGGATACATTTAGAGAAGTTTCACCTGAAGAAGCTAAGATGCTTACGCTCCAGTTTATGGGGCAGCATCTTACTGGTGAACTAAAGCAGTTAGATCAGCATATTATCTCAAAAAATCCTACCCTGCAAGGGGTGACTATTGATCCAAATAAAATTCTGAATTCTGTGCCTGTACAACAACCTACTAATGTTGTAAATGCTGGTTTAAATATTGAGCATACTGTACAACCTATTAACATTCAGACTGCTAGTACACCGGTACTTCAAGCTCAAACTGTAAGGGATCCTAATCAGCTTGAATTTGATTTCGATAATTGCTCTTACTCTAAGACTATCTTTGAAAGACTAGATAGTATGGACAGAAAACTAACACAGATACTTGAACTTTTTAAAAAAACAGAAAATTTAGATTGAAAGATAGAAATAAGTTACTATCATTAATATATGGTCTTAAAAGTATCTTCACGCGAGAAGTTTTATAACTATTTTATAACTCCATTAAGTAAAGTTACAGACAGTGCAGTACTTAAAGTAGAAAATAAAAAGATTACCTCGCTTGTTTCAACTAGCGATAATACAATTATCATTAGTGCAGAGTATGTTGACGATGCTATTGATGTAGTAAAGACATTAAATGTTCCTGATCTTAAAAAGCTTTGCAGGGTATTAAGCTGTATTGAAACAGAAAATCTCGAACTTGATATATCTCAGAATTTTATCGGCTATTCGTCAGATAGCATACGGTTTAAATATCATCTTTATGATGATAATATTATTAATACGCCTAAAATTAATATGGAGAAATTAAAGAGTTATACATTTGATGGTAAATTTACACTTCCATATAATTCTATTGTAAGCCTTATTAAGGGCAGCTCTATTAGTACAGAAACAAATAAGCTTTATATATCAGTTAAAAACACTACAGTGTTTGGCGAATTGACAGATAAAACAAGATCTAATATCGATTCATATGGTATTAAAATATCGGAAAATTACGATGGAATACAGTTTGCGCTACCTATCCCGTTGAATTTTGAGATATTTAGAATAATTTCTTCTATGAAGTTCAAAGAGCTACAAGCTAACCTAATTACAAAGATGGGTGTTCTAACACTCGATTTAAACCTAGATAATTCTAACTTTAAGTTCCTATTATCAGCACTGGCAAACTAATGAGCAAAAATAAACTTAGAACCCCTAGTTACTTTATAAAAAGATTACGTGATAACGGCTTTATAGTTATAAAGCTATTCGCTGTTTATTCAAAGCAAGACCCACGTCAATGGACTTTAATGGTTAACCCAAGTGAATCATCAGTGTTTATTACATGTTATGCAAATAAAAATAATTTAGACGAAATCTTGTTTGAATTTAATGATGGTGGTAGGCGCATAGCTAGTAATTTCTTCATCAAAACAGATAGTATTGAAGTTATCATTGATTTCTTACTTAAAAACGGTGTTTCAAATAATACTCCCTATAAGGGACGTGAGAGATACTTTAAGAAGAGACTAAATAATTATGATGAAAAACAAGAATTCATTCAACAATAAGAATAAAGATCCATTTGACCCGAACGCTAATAAAGAGGTCAAAGAGCTTACTCATAAAGCTTTAGTCTCATTTCTTAGAGAGCAGCTTAGTGAACAAGCTGTACAGCGTAAAGACATAGATGTTCTTACCGCTCAAATCTTAGAATTCTTAAATTGTTTTATTCTTATCGGTTACAATTTCGACGGCAAGCCTGTTACTCTTATTTCTGCTCACAATCAACAAGAGGCAGATTCACTCGGCGCTCTTCTAAATAAGTTTCTTCTTAGCTCAGCAGAAGATAAAATGTCTGGAGATTGAACAGTAAGTAGTATAAAATTATATCGTGGTTAATGTAATAATTCTTGGTAAGGGTTTTGTCGGTAATCATATTTTTAATTATTTTAAAAAATATTACAACATTCATACTGTTATAGTTAATAGAGTAGAAGTAGACTATTTTAATGAAATAGCATTAAAAAAATTCTTAAGAGAGCTTCATTGCTACCCTGAAAATGATATTGTGTTTATCAATTGTTCAGGGTATACAGGAAGACCAAACGTTGATGCATGTGAATCAAATAAAGAGATTTGTGTTGAATATAATACTAAATTACCTGTTTTTTTAAGTAACTTCTGTCAAAAATATAAGCACTATCTTATTAACGTTTCTAGCGGGTGTATCTATAGTGGCTACGAAAAAGAATATACCGAAGAAGATGTTCCGAATTTCGGAATGTATTCCAATGTTAGCAGCTTTTATTCAAAAACAAAACATCTCGCAGAATTGCTTTATACAAAAACACATTCAACGATTCTTAGAATACGTATGCCGTTTTGTTCTTATTCTTCTGAACGTAGTATTATTAATAAAATTATAAATTATGATAACCTCGTATCTTTTAAAAATAGTTTAACTTCTTTAGATGATTTAGCTGTTTTTATTAATAAATTTATAGTTCACCAATTTTATAAAATAAAACCAGATATATACAACGTGGTTAATCCCGGCGGAATAGATGCAAAAGAGATTGTACAATTACTTTCACAAAATAATATTATTAATAAAAATTGGAAGTTTGTAGATATTGAAAACTTACAACTTAAAGCAAATCGTTCTAATTGTGTCTTATCCAGTCAAAAAATAGCTGATCTTGGATTAGATTTACCACCCATTCATGAAACACTACTGTCAAGTATTGAAACCCTTTCCCATGAAGCAACTTTTTAGTTTTTTAGAGAAGCATCCTAAAAAAAGATTTTTATACGCTATAACAGGTGGTTTCTACCTTGGGGAGCTTTTTGTTTTTATAGAAAAAGAAGACGAAAATTTTAATTTTCTTTCATTACCTGAAATGAAGATTAGAACTGTACCCTCTGATAAGTTTATCTTTGGACTAGATAATAAGATTATTGATATAGTCGAAAAACTACCATCTCATGTTTATAGTACATGTGTCAAACAATATCAAAAAAATAAGACAAAAATATAGTATATTTTTAAAAACATAGTTATAAGTACCTTTATGAAAATAGTTATTGAACCGACATTAAAGACAGATACTGAAAAAGAAGCATTTTCCTTTGCTATTGACAAAGAAGAGATTGCTAATATAGCCAATAAATTAGGACTTGCTGGTGCTAATAAAGCTATCGATAGCTTTGCTGAAAAGTATACAATTGCTTTTAAGCAAAAGCTTGCCGAGTTTTTGAATAAATAATATTATATGGATTTTGTTGACCCGAGACCAATGCAATCACCTATTAGTGGCCAAACTATTCGCCCTGTACTTAAAACGTTTATACGTGGCAATCAGGAGATAGTAGAAGCACACTATATTGATCCGGCTTCTGGTGCCTTTGTGCACAAAGGCGTTGTTTCTATCAAAGATGTCAGTAAGCCAAAGCCAGAAGCAAAATAATAATATTGCTTAATTCTTATAAAGCAGTTATAATGCTTGTGTGATAGTACCGCAAGACTATATTCTCCAGAAATTCTACCAATACGCGGGTTACCCCAAGTTTAAGAAATTTAGTAATACGTACATTGCAGGATGCCCGATTTGTAGAGAAGGTAAATCGTGGCTACGTAAAAGACGGTGTGTTTATATTGTTGACGATAGTGCTGTATGTTGTCATAATTGCGGGTGGTATAGTAATGCAATTAAATGGATACAAGAAGTCTCAGGTCTAACTTTTAACGAGATAGTACAGGAGTCTAAAACATATGATATATTACCTTTAGACATCTTAAAGAGCGATGAGCCCGTTAAACCTGTTAGACAAGTAGAGAGACTTCCGCTTGATTCTATTAATTTGTTTGACGAAAATCAGGTATTATATTATAAAGATAATACAGTTGTCCAGGATGCTTTAAATTTGATTAAAAAGAGAAAGATAGATATTGCTATAAACAAACCTGAAACCATTTGGCTATCTCTTAAAGACAAAGTTCATAAAAATAGACTTGTTATACCTTTTTACGATGAAAATAGCGAAATAATCTTTTACCAATCCCGTGCAATTTATAATAACGATTTAAAGTTTTATCCCAAATATCTTAGTAAAGTAAACGGTGAAAAAGCGCTTTATAATATTAATAAATTATCATCCGAACTTGAATATATTTTTATTTTTGAAGGACCTATTGATTCTTTTTTTGTTAAAAACGGAACAGCTGTTGCAGGCATTCAAGAGAATAGTAATAATATGTTTTCGAAGTTACAAGAGACACAGCTTTCACCGTTTAAGTTTTATAAGAAGATTTGGGTGTTAGATAGTCAATGGGTTGACTCTGCGAGCAAAAACAAAACTATGAAGCTTATAGAAAACAATGAACAAGTTTTTATATGGCCAGAAAGTATGGGCAAAGCTTATAAAGATATAAATGAATACTGCGATGCGAAGAATATAGGCAGCGTAGATCCAGAATTTTTTATTGAAAATAGTTGTGACGGATTGAAAGCTAAGCTTAAGATGTCAGTTATTAATCGTTAGCAGAAATTAGATATCCCTTAAGCGATTCACTTAAAGAACTCAATTCAGCAGCAAGACGAGAAATTTTCTTTTTTTCACTTCTTGCAATGTCTTCAAATATAGAATCACATGCTGCAGAATGTAATTGAACTTGCATAGACGACGGATCTGTACCGTTAAGGTATTTTATAAATTCATCAATATGAACTATCCATTCTTTTAATTTTTGAACTTGCTCCTGTTTTCTATGATCAACAATCTTCTCACGTCCACCCTGTACATCGAAATCTTCTGGCTTTGCAGATGTTAATGTTTGCGCCATTGCTGCTTTATCAGAATCTGGAGCAGCTTCTGGGGCTGGTGTTGCAGGTGCTTCATCTGCTTCTATAACAACACGAAATTTTTGTTCGAATAGACTCATATTATTATTTATTACAATTTGATTAAATAATTTTATGAAAAGAAAGCTTTTATTTGACGAAGTTATGCAGTATAACAAATGGACATCAGGTATGGCTTCTAGAGAGCTTGCAACACAACATGTTACACTCAAAGACTTGTTTGATAAATCAGTAAATCAATTTCCTAACGATGCTAAGGCCGATAAAGCACTGCCTTATCCTTTACCCAGCGTTATTGAGCAACTAGGTGAACTCTTTATAAACGCGGGCAACGCTCAAGAGCTTTTCAAGATGTCGTTAAAAAACCCTGTTATTCAACAGAATCAAGTCGCCATGAAACAAGTCAAAGTAGTAATAGACAAATTATCTTCAATTATTTACACACTCAAAACAATATTTGCTGCCACAGAAAAACCTGTTGCAAAAAAATAATTTATATACTAAACTTATAGTAATGCTTAAAAGATTTGTCATACAACTGGTATTGCTAATTTCTATATCCTCACTTATTGCTTTCTTACTGCATTCCCTTGGTGTGAGCCTGCTTATCGGTTTTTTATCCGGTCTATTTCTACAGTTTGTAGGGTATAACGCGTTTTATTCTGCCTTAGATGCATACCTAGCCATTAAAAATAAAGCGCTTGAAAATGAACGAATCAAAGAATTTTCCTACCAGGGATTACAAGTAGCTTGTCCATGTTACAAAAAGCATATTGATTTTGTTCCTGTTAGACTCAATACCTCAAATTATTACAAATGCGGAGAATGTAAAAAGAACGTTAGTATTATTATTGCTGCAGAAACAGCTATAACCACAGAGCCAATAGTTAATACAGATCTACCTACAGTTAACCAAAAACTTATTGAAGGTGTAATTAGCAATGCAAATTCCTGAAAGTATTGAAAAAATAACTAAAGAAGTGCCTGCTTCTGCATTAGTTAGAAAAGAAGAACCATCCACCGTTCCTCTTGATGAAATAATCTTTAATATTAAAAAAACTCTTGATATCAAGTCAACAGAATACTTTGAAAAGGGATTAGTCTACATGAAGAATGATCTCTCTTCTGATAAGCAAATTATTAAAAATTACATCAATCTTATTAATGATTGTATGGTTGGAGCCCTTAAGAATAGTGACGTTAGTGAAGATTACAAAAGCGAGCTTATTACTAATTTTAAGACCATTGTTGATTCGCTTAAGAATATTTTTGATTCAACCTACAACACTGTCTTTATATTAAATAAACAAAAGAATTTACTTGATAGCAAAGAAATTACCTTCACAATACTAGGATATGCAATCGGAATTATCAAAAAAATATATAACCGTTGACTGTAAGAACGGCAACCGCAACCTTAACGTCGATGAGTACACTAGATGGATATGTCTCCTCGAAGCACTAGATATTATTAGCCGTAAAGCCCAACAATTCAAAGTTGATCTTCATGGTAAAGATGTTGACTGGGTAAAGCCATTAGCATTTCAAAAATATATTGTAGATAGATTTGAATCTATGAAAGATGAAGTTGTAAAGAATGAAACAGTAGTCGAAACATTCGAAACACCAACACAATGCACTACATCGTCGGAACCCGCATTAGTATAATAGTAAACGCAAAGGCCGGTCTTTTTTCTCGTGATAAAAGATTTAAGCCTGGCGTTAATTATATGCTTATTAACATTAAACCGGAAAATAACAAATATAAATATATTTTTGTAGGTTCTGATCGTAGTACAGTTGAGCAAGAGTTCGCTTCATGCCGCGAGGGTGACAAGTTTATTGCTAACTTAAGAAACGAAACAATACCAAATTATGATGCACCTGTTAATTCAATCGATACGATTGAAGATTAATAATATCCGCCATAGACACTATCATAATTTGTTTTAGAATAATCAAATATTTTTTCTTTTGATTCAATTTTTGCACTGTAGGTATACGGTTTATCAGCTCCTGAAGCTGTAGTAACTTTGGTATCATCAAATACTTGATCGTTCATAGCTTCAGGGGTAACACCAGGTTCAAAGGAATATTCAAACCTCTTAGCCTTTATTAACCAAACATAATGTCCTGCAAGTGCATTAATTTGTGCTATATCTTGATCTAATCTTTGAGTTATTTCGTAAATGTTACCATTACGACCACCTGGTCTATCACTACCATACTCAACTAGTTGAAATAAATCACCAGATTTAGGTTCTGCACCATAGCCAAACGTTTCATAAAATGCACTTATATGAACAAAAGCAGTTACCTCATCATCAGAAACAAGACCAAATTTACTAAGCATTAATGCATTTTCATTTAAATTAATGGCTATAGTAATAAATTGTGGCGGTGAATATGCTTGGGTAGGCTGTTCACCATATAACATATCTGCACTTAAAGTAGTTGTATTGTTAACAATATACCCTACTTTTTGACCGTATAAGTTAATTTGCTCTCTCCAGTAATTAGAGATTGTATTTCTCTCGCAGCTATTATTTGTTTTATCAGTATATCTAAAGCATGTATTGTCTTCGAAGAAAAAAGGATAAACACCACCTTGAGGGTTTATATTACCGGTGTAATAGTTCTTTGATTCCATATTACTTCTCCAATACAGCTGCATTTAATACAGGATCAAAACGGAGAGTTATACCTGTATTGCCTAAAGATTTTGCTTTTGCTCTATCTAACTGAAGATTAAACTCACTTTCTATTTCTCTAACATCATTATCATTACATACAAATCTACCATTATTTCTATTTTTTAAATTTTCAACTTTTTGATTACACTTTACTGTTCTATGCATATGAGGCACAACACGCCCAGGGTGCTTTGAATGAGAGCTTACATCACGTAGCATAGGATTCATATGACGCTTTTTTGTCTGTAATGGCTTATTACTGTAAAAATCTTTAAAGGTCATCATAATATATTTAAGCAAAAAAAAGGGCCTTAATTGAATAAGGCCCTTAATTTTACTATTTTTGACTATTGTTTTATTTTAATCCAGCGAGGTAAGCGCCAACTTTTGATGTCTTACTTGCGACAACGTTAGCTTTACCCTTTGGTGAGGTGGGTGCACCACCCTTAATGCCAGCACCTACTAATGCATGGCCTTTTTCACCATCGTTACCGACCTTATCGGTAACTTTTGCATCACCAGCGCCACTAGAGGTCAAGCTCTTTGTTACATCGCCGACCTTGTTATCCTTCTTCTGAAGGCTTTCACCAGCGCTAGCAGGAAGTTCCTTCATATCAGTAGCCTCTTTAGCCACCTCTTGATTGTCTTCATCTTCCTCTTCATCCTTATCATG
>Ga0181358_1000147_pt1 | contig 30385 bp, 43 predicted proteins | sample Fa13VDMM110SD_FD_130096 | JGI IMG/M metagenome (GOLD analysis project Ga0181358, IMG submission 130096) | Freshwater viral communities from Lake Michigan, USA - Fa13.VD.MM110.S.D | ecosystem: Environmental > Aquatic > Freshwater > Lake | place: USA: Michigan | collected 2013-09-24 | reverse complement strand
GAGCACGTCCGTATTTTGTCGTTAACGGATTGGCGTTTCGTGACCCATAAGATTGCTAGGTGCTAATCCGTGATCCACAAAACCGATAAGTCAACGCCACTAGCTAGTTACGCATTTTTAGAATTTACTAAAAAAAAGTCTATACTTAGTAAAGAAAGACTTAGTTTAATTGGCTGTTCAACCAAACATTTTTTTAAACGAGTATCTTGATCCGATTCAGGAGTCGGGGGAAGGTTTGTTTAGTTACAATCCCCGCATGGAGGAGTATGAGGATATTGCGAATCTAGGTATTATCGAACAACTTTTTAACAAAGCTCGCCGTGGTTACGGACAAGTAGATAAAAATGTTTTTGGCGGGCTGTTACCTGGTGGAGCAGCCACACCGATTGGTGCTGGATTTCAAGGAGTTAAAGAACGTAGAGGAGGCCCTCCGCTTCCTAGTGAGTTAACTAGAAAAACCGCTTCTGTAATAGATAGACTTTCTAATCGTATTGTGGAGGCTCAACCTGTTGTTGAAAGCATTGTAAAAGGATTACCGGGTCCTGTACGTACAGGTTTGTCTGCTGGACTTAATCGGGTCCCTTTTAGTGCTAATTTATTTGCAAGATATTATACTGGCCTGGATAACGAAGGTTTGCAAGTACCCAAAGATATAACTAATGGTATTTCTCAACAAGTAAATGAACCAGGGTATAAGGCGGGTGTTTTAAATGATTTACGGGGTCAAAAGGAAGGACTTATGCAATCTGTTCCGTATTTACCTAACTCAAGCTTTGTAGCTGAAATAAATAGTGATTTAAAAAAAGTAGAGCAAGGTATTTACCCTTATAATCCATATCCTCGCTACGGAAGATCTAGTAGTAACAATAACCCTCTTAGTTCCCCTGCAACTTCTGTTGGACGAGCGTGGATAAAACCAAAAGATGGAGGTGGTTTTGAAGGTACAGACAGGTATAATTTTGAGTATGCAGATGCTGATAAGTTTGACAAAGTAATGTCGGGTACAGGTATAGGTTTAGACTTCCTCCCACCTTCTAAGCTTCAAGCTCTCAGAGCTGCTGGGTACGATCCTTATTTAGCTCCTAGTTTACAAGGGCACGTAACACGTGCGCCTATCGTAGAGTTCTTAAGAGGAGTAGTTATGCAAATGCCAGACAAATCGTTTTCTTATGATATAAAGAAATAAAAGTCTGGGTGCACTGATTAGTCCGGTCAACTTCTAAGTTATTTCAAATTTTAGAGTGTGCGGTAAAATAAGGTTTCTTATCCCAAAAGATGAAGCCAAAATTTCTTGTCATACTGGACCAAGCAATTAACGAGGGCGTCCTCCGTGGGTACAGAAGGGCACTTAAACATGACGAAAACCCAAGTGAAGAACGTATATGTGAGACTATTGAAGAATGTGTGCTAGGTTCTCTCTATGAGTACTTTGATTTTGATGAGGAGGGACAGTTCCCATATTAGAACTCAGCAAAAACCGTTTTTAAGAGGTGTTTGAATGAAAAGAGTCTGTAACTACTGCAATAAAGAAAAACCCTTAGACAAAAAACATTTTGAACTAGTTAAAATGTTTAAGCAAGGATACTCTTTTTGTTGTTTAAATTGTAATGAGCAAAATAAAAAACCAAAAATAAGAAAGAAAGACCAAAAGTTTCTTAGTGAAAAATTAGAGGTGAAGATGCAACACCGTGATCTTGAAGAATTGGTAAGTATCCTTGGGTACTACAAAGGAATGGTTGAATCCTCTGAAGAGCAGGAGATAACTGTAAGTAATATAAATCGTATGCTCGGTAAAGTAAGACACGAATTAAACAAACACAATTAATACCAAATTATTCTTAAACAAAGTGAGTGTAGACTATTAATTTTTTAATTTCTGACTGCTTTAAATTTAGGTATAATTAGAACACGTAAAAAGTGCTTTCTTGTGTTTGTTTTAAACGGTCGTCCTTTGCCTTTAGACGTTCCTTTTGAGACTGGGGATACTCTTTTTCCTGCAAATTGGTTACGTCTAGCTTCGCCTCAACAGAGAGAAGCCATTGGTATTACTGAAGTTCCTGACCCCCCTAGTCCTTATTACGATCAGCGCTTTTACTGGGGTTTTACCGCCAGCGGAACTTTAATCCCTAAAGATCATGGGGTCTTAGTTTCAGGCTGGGTAGATCAAACAAGAACGACCGCAAATACTCTTTTAAGTCCTTCTGATTGGGCCGTGGTTCGTATGGTTGATAATGGAACACCTATTCCAAGCGGAGTTCAAGCTTGGCGTCAAAGCTTACGTTCATGTTGTAATGAAAAAGTAGTACATATTTCTACAACTATTAATACTGATGAGTTAGCAGGTTACATTACTGGTTCCGGCTACCCTGTTTGGCCTCCCCAAGATCAACCAGTTAATGTCCCCAACGAAGATAACAGTCTTGATTTTATAGCTGCAGGTAACAGTGTGCTCACAGGATTTAGTGGTGATTCTGTGTTTACTGGAATTTCTAGTGGAGACGTAATCTATACTTCTGGGGGTGTAGATACTGTGATTCTTTAAAAATAATATTTGACAGATATTTTTAGCTAAAATAAACGTAATCTTGCACACAGTTTGTGAGCGAGTCGGAGCTTGTATTTAATCTTCAGTGCCTACAAAGGCGCACCGCAAGAAAAAAGTTTCGGAAAGACATTTTAGATGCGTGGGATAATACATGTGCGTACTGTTGTTCTGATCGTGCTCATACACTTGACCACATAGTTCCTAGAGCTAAAGGAGGACCCACAAAAAGGGGAAATTTATTAGCTTGTTGTCCTACTTGTAACTTACAAAAATCAGACGAGTGCTGGCTTACGTGGTACCGCTCTCAAACATTCTGGAGCGAAGAGAAAGAATTAATTATCTGGAATTGGTTGAGCTATAACCACGAAAAAAGTATTGCTGCACGTGAGTATGAAGAATCTTGCCGAGAGCCTCTAAAAATCTCGGCAAGCTCTCCGGAGCAACAATCAGCTTTTAACGAGTCGGGTGATGACGCCAGCTAATATCTCGAGCACTCGGTAATATTTCGCAACCACAGCGTTGTCTTTAGGGGTAGGGGTTAAATTTACGATAGCCAGTGCAAGAGCGTGGACAGCAAATAAAACTGTGAGCAGGTCCTGTGAGTGAGTTAGAATTTGTTGCATGGGGGAATTAGGTGTCTTTTAGTAGTTTAGTTACTCTCTTTTAAAAGTGCTCTTTATCTCAATTTCTCCTCCAAGCAACTGTTGAGCTTTAGACCCATCTGGTTCATGTTCAATTATTAAAAATTTAGGTTGTTCTTCTTTTTCCCAATCTTTTTTTAGTTGCTCAACCTCAAGATCGATTTTTTTTAAAGTTGATTCAGTTTTCCACAAAACCCAATCTTCTTTACAGTAGATTAATATTTGGTTAATAATTTTATTTTGTCTTAACGAAACAAAGTGTTGTACAAGTTCTTGTACAAGTTCATAAGTGATAGCAAACCAAAAATTATAGTTAGATTTTGTCACTAATCCGACTCAGTATTAACTGATCTAGTTTATCGTTAATGTGATTTAATCTGTCCTTAATATCTGATAAGCCTGAATTTAAGTCAGTTTTTGACGCATATGTACGTGGAAAATCTGTAATATCTTTTTCTACTTGGTCTAATCGTTTTTTGATTGAGCTAAATCTTTGGTTTAAAATACCTTGTCTTTGCTGGTGAGACCAAGTAAAAAGTCCTGCCAGAGTAGCGATTGCTGCAATTAGAGTTTCAGGACCCATTTTTCGCTTGCACTTATTTAAAGTTTAATTGGTTTTGGTTCCAAACGAATCTTAATTTTGGTTTAAAATATAAACAACAAGTCTTCTCGTACATGTCTCAATTCACTAAAAATTTAGAGTTGGACTCTGTTGTAAACAGTGGTTTAACCGATTCTTCCCGACGGGATTACTCGACTCATTTTGATCAGCGCCGCACCGTTGATGCCAGCGGCGTGGTTTTGGTTACATCTGCTAGCAGAGAGTATGCAGCAGACGGGTTTTTTGGCCTTGCTGATTATTACGCCCTTACAGTTAACGCAACGGGAGTTCTTCGCGTAAACATTCGCGATCAAAACTCTTGCGGTAACGTACTTATCCTGAATAATTCAGGCCAAGTGGTGATGACTGCCCCTCCGTCTAAATATAGTGCCCGCGCCAACGCCACAACCACTACCAACATCTCTTCCTCTGGCTCTTACTACGCTTATATCCAAGTAAAAGGCCGCAGTGGAGCAGAATATCGTGTGGGAATTGATGTGACGGCCACTTGATGAAAATATCCCCTAAAGGAGTGGAGTTTATTACAGGGTTTGAGGGGTTAAGGCTGGAATCTTACCAAGACCAAGCAGGTGTCTGGACGATTGGTTACGGCACAACTGGACCTAAAATCGGCCCTAACCAAACAATAACTAAAGAGCAAGCGGAAGTCTTGTTCGAGAAAGACTTGTTGTTTTTTGAAGATTCGGTTAACGATGCTTTAAAAGTGCAGGTTAATCAGAACGAATTCGACTCTCTTGTAAGTTTTACGTACAACGTGGGCGCTTCCGCGTTAAGAAGCTCAACACTTTTAAAGTTGTTAAATGCCAATACTTCAAAAACAATTGTTGCTGCAGAGTTTTTAAAATGGGTAAAAGTAGGTGAAGGAGTGGTAAGCGAAGGACTAAAAAGGAGGCGTCAGGAGGAAAAAGCGTTATTTTTATTGAAGACTATTAAAACTGCTTTGGCTCATTCTATTGTTGCTAAACGTGACACTTGGCTTAAACGGAAACCTGAGCAAGCAAGCAGTCTGAGCGCCGAAGAAAAACTTTTTGTTCCCAGCGGGTCAGCTCACGTCTGGCAGACTATAAAGATGGTACCAGGAGAAGCAGACTATGAAGTTACATTAGAGGCTCAACCAGAAAAACCCTGGTGGTTTTACCCCTTTCATTGGAAAATTATTAATGATTTAAAGCCTGCGGATGACGAACCTTCTTTTGCGCACCCAGAAAAACTTGTTTTAAACGTTCCCTACTACTCGCAAAGAGACAACGAAAGGGATCCTTTACGTACTTGTTTCTCAAGTTCTTGTGCGATGCTCCTCAAATATTTAAAACCTAACAGTATTAAAGGAGATGATGAGTACATAAATACAGTTTTTAAATACGGAGATACTACAGATCCAAATGTACAAATTAATACTTTAAAAGATTTTGGATTACAAGCTAAATTTCTTCAAGATGGAGGGTGGTCGCATATAGATAGCCTGTTAAAGGAAGGGATCCCTGTTCCGATCGGGATTTTACACAAAGGGAATGTGTCTCAGCCCAGTGGCGGACACTGGATTGTTATTATCGGAAGATCCGAGGATAATACGAAATACTATGTTCACGATCCTTTTGGGGAGTTAGATCTTGTAACCGGAGGCTACTCTAGCTCTAACGGCAAAAATTTAAGTTATTCCAAAAAAAATCTAGGTCCTCGTTGGATGATTGAAGGACCAGGCTCCGGTTGGTTTATTAAGGCTAAACTTTGAACTGGTTCGCTCTCCTCAGACAGATTATGACTTTTGATCCCACAAAAACTTGTTTTCCTTGGAACGTGGAGAGGGAACAGAATAAAGTAGAGTTTTTAGAAGAGTTGTATGAGCATTATGCCCCCAGTAATCACTGTTATACAGGTTTATTTCTTCGCTATCAAAAAGATCTAGCTGAGTTTGTTAAAGACTGGTGCTGGATAGACCCAGAAGATTCTAGATTCGGTAAACCCTGGCTGTTCCCCGTACCTTTATAACCGGAGAAAATTAATGACTGAAAGGAACTATAAAAAAGAATATGAAGACTACCACGCTCGCCCGGAGCAGATTAAACGTCGTGCTGCTCGCAATAAAGCGAGACGTCACTTAGAGAAAGAGGGAAAAGTAAGCAAAGGGGACGGTAAAGATGTTGATCATAAGGACCATAATCCTTTAAATAATAGTCCTGCTAACATTAGAGTTAGATCCCGTTCGGCTAACCGGAGCGACAAATAGTGGCTATTATTCCCGGCACTGACATCACAGGAAAAATTCCCGAAGATAGGCTTTCGGGGATGCAGTTTCCTCCTGGGTTAACAGGTTATAACCGGCAACCAGGATTAGCAATGCGTCGTGTTATGACACTAGATAATCCGAATAGGATTGCTTCCCAGATTGAACACGACCGTGGAGTTTACAACCGACCTCCCGTAAACCCTGTCGAGTATTCAGAGGGAAACATAAAGAAGAGTACAGAGCTTACAGGAGTAGCTGGGTATAACCACAGAGCTATTCCGTTAAAAGATAGTGCGGATGATATGAGTCAGTTTGAATATCTAACAGCTCTAAGACAGGCAGAACCAGGTCAACGTTTGCGTATGCAGCAGGGACTACTTGACGCAAAACAATATTTTTTAAAAACTTTGACACTACCTACTGAATATGCATCCCGTAGCAGTAATATGGTTGATAATTTAATGTTGTTAGCTAGAACAAAGTTAAGCAATAAAAAATAATGAGCGATAATAATTTTCCTATTCGTCTTGCCGGCCAACGTCTAGGCTTAGAAGCAACTAAACTCTCGGGGATTACACCTTCAGAAGTCACTCGCAGACTTCGTTATCAAGAAGCTTTTCCACGTACATAAAAATTTTCCAGCGTGGGCTTATTATAGTCTCAATCGTTTAGCCCATCGTGCAGCACAGTGTTCAGCTAGATTGGATCACACCTGACGCGGAACGAGTAATTGCTCGACATGCAAGAGTAAGTTCAAAAGATCCAGAAAAAGAAGAGTACGCAAAACTTATAAAGTACTGTGTTCGTCAAGGTCACTGGAGTATTTTTGAACAAGCTTCTGTAAGTTTTGAAATCATAACTTCTCGTGCTATATCCGCACAAATAATTCGTCATAAATCTTTTAATTTTCAAGAAACCAGTCAACGCTACTGTGATCCTTTGGATCTTTTAGAAGAAGATAGGTGTTGGGATTTTGATTTACGTAAACAAGATCCAAAAAATCGTCAAAACTCTACTGATAATGTTGATGTTGAGGTGGCTTCTAAATTTAAGCAACGAATCTCTGATTATTTTCATGAAGGAAAAAAACTGTATACGGAAATGTTAGAAGAGGGAATTGCAAAGGAGTGCGCCCGAAATATACTGTTAATGTGCTCACCTACGAAAATTCATATTACTGGTTCTGTACGATCTTTTATTCATTATGTTGGCCTTCGAGCTTCTATCGAGACACAAAAGGAGCACCAACTAATTGCTATCGCAATAGGAAATAAACTTTCACCTATTCTCCCGACAACAATCGAAGCAGTGAAAGTGTTGGCTCAAAACGACCACAGCCTGCGGGGATGGTTTAATATAACGTATAGATAAAGCGAAACCGGGGCTTGATTAGGCCCCGGAATAATCGCTTTGCGCGTTCGTTTATTATAAAAGGTTATTCCAAGGACTAACCACTTCTTTATTATTATTTAACTTTGTTGGGTTTTCTACTGAGGCACGAGCAAACGCAGACTTTTGCGCATTTTCGCTATTGATTCTGATCGTTCCCTGTAAAGCAATCAAGTTTTGCTTTAATTGAGAGTTCTCCCTAAGTATCGGATCTGTTTGTTGATCAGCCCAGACAGCCGCTCTTGAGACCAATGTGTCGATAATGTTTTGTGTATGAGGGAAGGAGTAAACAACACCTTTTTCAGTTTGGACTTTTTCTCCTCCTTGTTGTGTGCTCAAGGCGGCTAAAAAATTATTAGCTTTATCTATAGTTATGTCAGAAAGATAACTAAGTTGATCAGGATTGATTAGACCTCTATTTGTTTCGTATAGGACACTAAAAACTTTACCTACTTTTGCTGCCTCTTCTACACTTTTATATTTAACTCGACGTCTCTCTAAAGCAACGTGAGCACCTAAGAGGACGCCCCCCGTGGCAGCTAAAGAAGGAGCGTATAAATTCGGAGCTAGTACGGAGGAAGCCGCCGCTCCAGCAAGTCCTAGTGCAAGAAGGGGAGCGACAAAAGGCTCCCAAGAGTTAATCGGGTTTTTGGTCATGTTCATTAAAAGCGGTTTGCCAGACAGGATCAGTTGGGTTCGAGGCCCATTCAACCGGGCTTGGTAGCCGGGTAAGACCAGAGCAAGCTCGGTCTGTACTCGGGTCGAATGGCTTTAATTTTAGTCCGGTAAAAACAGCTTTACCATTTATAAAACGAGGCTCTAAACCAGAAACCTTCAAGACATTCTTAATCGTTTCTTTAAGACGATCAACGAAGCGCGGTTTTGCAGAGTGTTTATATCCATTAGATTTGCAGAAGTTAACGTAAGAAGAATACAACTCTGCATACGCATTTTTCACAAATAAACCCCGCTCTGATTCGTCGGTGCTCGGCCTGAAAGCACCCATACCAATCAATGTCTGGCTATTAGGTGCATACAATGTACACTCTGCTAACCAAGCCACGTAAGGGTTATTAAAAATTAAAGCCTCGAGGTTCGTGGCGTTTAGCGTAGGCACATGCTTTACAGGGTTAGCTAGTATGTCCCTCATGTCGTCGTAAGGCATAGATAAAGCCCACGTAACAACACCTGATAATTCAGGAGCAAGTTCTCCTTCTACTCTGTCCGTGTAAACATTTAAAAGGTCTCTTCGTTTTGACGGAGGGACGACTTTATCCATAATTATTGTCAATCTTCTACGCTCTAATCCACTACTTATATCACTGCTACTAATATGCTCGTTTGAGGCTATGCAAACTAGTACTTCCGGTTTGAAATTAATCACTTCTTTACCATATTTTCTTTCCGCACGTAAAGTATCTGAGGCAGAAGTTATTTTTTTAAGAATATCTAAACGTTTATTAAAGTTCGCCTCATCTGTTAGTAAAAGCAGTTTTTTACCTAGCAGGTTATGACACTCAAATTTATTAGTTTCAATAATCTCTAAATTACTGGTATGAGTCCCAGAGAAACCAGCGAGGGCAATCAATACTTGCTGCAGCGTGGACTTCCCGGTTGCGCCAGGTCCTACTAAGTGCAGAAACCTTTCTCCTGTTGTGTAGCCCGTTAAAAGAGCTCGACAAAAAGCCTGAATAATTATTACTTTATCAGTACCAACGGAAGATTCGAGCCAGGTAATAAAGTTAGGGCACTGAGCCGCTGCGCTGTAAGGAAACGATAGTTTTGTTCGCAGATAAAGGTTTTTATCGTTACCTGGGACAAAATCTAAGTTTTCTGCTTTAAGTATTCCGTTTGTGAAAGGGATACAATTTTTGTTTTTACCCCAAATAGATACACGACCACCATTTACTGATTTGAGCAACTTTGCTTTAAGAATCTGAAAGACGGAACTCACCGTGGCGGAGTTATACCTTTGTAAAACACCAGCTGTAATAAAAGTATCTAAGGTTTTAATCACACGGCGTTTGATATGCTGCTCATCCTGCATGTACCAAATACCTTCATCAAGGTCATAAGTAAAAAATTCATCTAAAGAGGAGTCAAAAAGAAAGTCCTCACCATAGTTGTTGACAATAATATCCGCTACATCATTCTCAGAAAATTGTTTGTTTTCTTGCTGCAGCTTTATTAATTGAGCAGGGCTTTTTGGAGTCGAGTCAGGCATGGTTTCTGTTTGTTTTGTAGGAGAATCTTTTGTTTTTGTTGTTTTTGTTGTTTTAGTAGAGTCAAAGTCAAAAGTTAAGATAGAGCTGACAGGTTTTGGTTTTTTTTCTAACATCTGGTCTTTAATCTCAGCTGGACATTTTTCATTGAAGTAGGTCTTACTTAAGTATTTTATCTTTTGCCAGACGGATAGGTTTCCTTCTTCGGAGGCAATCATTAACGCAGGTTTAAGATCCTCGCTGTCAGAGATGCTGTTCAGGATGCGATCAAATTTACCATCAAGCTCCGGGGTGTATTCGTATATATTCTCGAACACCAACTGTGCGGTTGTCAAGGGGTCTTCCTTAACTGACATGTTTTCTTCATTAAGCCAGTTACACCAACCGATTATTTCCTTTAAAGCCATCGCCATAGCGAACGACCGATCCGCTACCGAACCTCCTTCAAGAATTTCTCTTACCGAGCCACTTAGAAGTTTTTTAAGGTCAATACCTTCTTCAGCTACAGGGGCTTTTAAGTACTCATACGCGGATCCTTTGTTGTTACTTTCTTTTTTCGGCAGAGTGGAGTAATACCTATAAGCTTCGTTGATTTTTTCTGTAGGTATAAAGTTCTCCGAAATGTAGAAAAGATCTTTTTTAGGCGTTGTCCCTCTCGCCCCATAAAAAAGGTTAGGAACCGTTGTGGCCCTTACATCAGAACCAGGAATTTGTTCTGAAAAGTAAAGATTAAACCACTTGTAAAAATCTGTATCAATAATCGGTGTCTCTAAACCAAAGACTAAACGGAAACGAGGCCAGGTACTTGTGTAGCTAGGCGAACGATAAGCAAAAGAGCAGTATTTTTTTACTAATTCAAGGTCTAAAGACTGCGTTTCATCTAACTCTTGTTTTTGTATTTTGTTACCCTCTGCATCTTTGCCATCTAATTGATTGTCTATATCAATGATTATTAATCCAGCCTTAATGCACTCAGTTTCGTTCTTAGATCTTTTTCCTTCAAGTAGATGCCAAGCGCATAGACCACTACCTTCTACCACACAAGAAGCTATTGCGTTTATTTCATCTTGACAGGCCAACCAGTTTTCGTTAAACGCTTTAAAATTTCCGCCAGGTGAAATTTTGCCAGTTTTTTTGTTTACGTGTTTTTTGACCTCTTCGTTGCGGCTGTGATAAAACTGCATTGGTGCTCTCAGTCTTGCTATTGTGCCACGGCTTTCATGGTCCGACTACGGAACAGAATCTTAAACTACTCTCAATTGGTCATAAAAAGTCTGTACAATCTGCAACCACTGGGCTTCGTTCTTCTCAATTTCCTTTGGACCGAATGTAAATACCTGAACCGAAAAGTTGGGCACCGCTGTGGATACAATTATTTGAGTCTTATTGATTTTTATATCTAAACATTTTTCGGCAGCAAGTTTATAAGCAGCCAGCTGTAACTGAGTTTTTTTAAGTTTGAATACTCCTGAGACTAAAGCTTTTCGAACATTATCCTCAATCGGAGCGCCGGCTTTAGGAAAACGAGCGCTGTAAGGACCATTTGACGTTTTAAAATCGCCAAGGATTATCTCACCGTTTACATCCTTATAAATTATGTCGCAGCAGCCTGCCCAACCTTGTTTAGTTTTTTCATCATAAAAATGGATTCTACCCACACCATCTTCGCCTACGTATTTCGACCACTGAGGTTGATTGTAAGGTTTTTCGCTCCACAGTACTTTGCCTCCACAAAGAAGCTCGTCGAGTGCCTCAGGCACATCAGTCCAGTAAGGTTCGTAGTCTTTTGGAGGTCTTACATCCAATCCTCGAATGTAGTTTTCAACAGCCCCGTGGATCCAATTGCCCCTTTCTGCAGCTTTATCTGCACTTCCAGGGTTTAAGATATTCCAGTGAGCAAGCTTCTTTCGAGTCTCTTCCGTCTGTGTAGCAGAAAGAATACTAGTGACAGAAGCAAGAGGGACGGGAACCTGTGCGCAGTTGTAGTGACGTAAACCGTTTAAGGTTACTCTAGTTTGGGACACAAGACTGTGTCAAATTATATCCACTGTAACAGATAAACTAAGGCTTAGGGTTAATATAAGGCTTCTTGACGCTTTTTAGCTGGGCAGTCAGAGCCAACCTGATATAAGCCCCAGACACTCTTCAAGTCTTTGGTTATATAACGCTAGTTTTATTGTCCCTTATGTCTAGGGTCAACGCAAAACTAAAATCTCATTGAGAGCACAGGTCTGCCCGGTGGTTCTTCATCATCGTCATCTTCCTCTTTTCCATCACCACTCGAAGAGTTTTCTGAGTTTGGGTCTTCGTCATCTATAAAGAACTCTGAACGTTGATAGTTGAATTCTTTTGCACGACTGTTCAGCTCTTCAGCAAGATACATTCCTGCGCAGTAGCTTTCGCTAATAAGCTCTCCGGCCTCTTCAGCAGTCCTTACCTCTCCTTCCGGAGAGATACATTCCTGTAAAAGTTGCGCCGATACCGCAAGAGCGCAAAGTTTATCCAGTTTTTCGTTGAGCTTAACGAGCTGATCTATAGAGTTACGTTGAAAGTCTTCAAACTTTTCTGCTTTAGTTTTCACAGTAATAACCCCTGCGGTTGTTCAATACGATCCCAATTTAATGCAAAAGAAATTTGTGTGTTATCTCTCCATTTGTCGGGGTGCTGGAAGACAAACCAGCAGCTTGTAACGGAATCTTTTGTAGAACCGATGGCCCTGAACTTCGGACGTGGGTTTAAAACAACCATATTAGACAGTTTGTTTTTTAATAAAAAATTTCTGCGCCTAGTTACAGGCTCTAAAAACGAAAGTCTGTCAAGTACAGCTATACCCTCGGAAGTTACCTGCATACCGTATTCAAGTATGTATTCACTCAGCTCGCTCAAACCCATCGTTGCGGCCACGACCCAGTCATAATTTTTTTGTTTCTCTGACACCCACCACACTGGATCAGTAATGTTCTCTATTTTTTCATTTGTAGTCACATTTAAATTATGACTTTTTAATTGCTCTGATAAGACACCCATAGGATCGTAGGGAACCAAAACAGAACCAGTTACATAGGTGTGTTTGACAAGAGCGTGTGTGATGCCAGCGGGGATGCTGTAAAAAGTTTCCATCATGATCATGTTGGGATCGAGACGAGCTTAGCTGGTTGTACCTCGTTTGTCGAGAGCAGAAATGATTATAGTAACCAGGTAGCAGCTAGAGATTATGTTAAGTACTACTTGGCTAAGCACTGAGCAACAGTTTTTACATCAGAGAGTGATGCTGGATGTAAAAAAATTAGACAGAGAGCAGCTTGTGGAGATTTTTGGTTCCTACCATCAAAGTTACTTATTAAGGAATAAGTTATTTACAAAACTTGTTTGTTGGTGTGTAAAAAATGGGGTTGAACTTCCTCCGATTACTGACTTATTAGAAGAGAACGAGGGGAGTCCTTCAGCTGAAGACAAAACTCAATAAAAAAGACGGGTGTTACCCCGTCCCTTTTACTTTAATTTATCGTAGATCAGTCGAAGTCTATCCCCAGTTTTTTAGCTTGGTCTTCACTAAGCTGCACTGTTTTTTTAGGTTTAGGAACGGGTTGTTCCTCTACAGTCTCTGGTTCTACAGCAGCGGAGGGCAGAGATTTAGGGTTAAAGGAGGTTCCAAAAGCCCCCTGCGGGGTAGATGTATGAGTCTCAGCAAATTTTGCTTTAATTTCTCCGTGATCTGAGCCGAGAGGGAGTTCGACTAAATCGGAACCGGGTATGTGAGATTTAAGAGTTGAAGCTACTAAGCCACAGCCTTTATCCTCTAACCAGGAGTTTATATCCTCTATAAGACTGAATTCTTCCTCGGAAGCAGCAGGTCTATCAATAAACTCAAGAGCGTTAAAGTTTATCTTTGCACCATCAGCACCTGTAACAGGATCCCTTTCGTTGAAACTTCGAGTTACAAATTTAGTCGAAGTTATAACAGAGGCACAGTTAATGCGATTGTTATAGAGGGTCTGGAAGTAGCTTATGAAGTTTTTTTGAGAGGATTTACCAGAGATCATTGAAGTTGTCACACACCGAGGAGGCAAAAGCCTGTGGTTAGGACTTACACCTATGTACGCAATCCGAAGGAACTCCTCTTGGTTTCTCATTCCTAAGTTTCCAAAGAAAGGAGAGAAGCCAATAAGAATGAAATCGATGGGTATGCCATTGTCGTTTTTGTCGACAATTGCGCTGTCTGGATCAAAGTCAGCTTTCCATCGTCGCGCCTGCAGGTCTATCCGCAAAGTGTGTGGAGGGATGTTGCAAAGAATTTCTTTTTCTGAAAATTTACCAGCGATAAAAACCATTGTTTGTCTCAGAGATTAAAGGGAAAAATCGATTGAACCAATAGCGGCAGCAGCAACTGTTCCTTTTTCAGGATCAGCCGCTTTCTTAGGAACAGCTTTAGATGTTTTAGGAAGATAAAGAATTTTATCAATGATATAGTTTAAATAGTATTTTTCGTCCTTTTCACTCGTAGAAACTTTACCTACAGCAATTGTAGGAGTTCCAGGAGCTAACTCAGCTAGTTGTGTTGAAAGTTCTGCCCAGGCAGTCAATTTGAACCAGGCTGTCTCTTTCTCCTCGGTTTGCCAAGCAAGAGAGCGATTTGTAACAGTAGTGTCATTCAATTCTACTTCATCTACTTTGGGTCCTAGACCTCCTGCAGCTATAAACAGGTTTAACGCTAACAGGTCATCAAAGTTTTCTCGAGTGACAACCAACATTGGTTGCATCTGAAGAACTCCATCAGGTGTTGCTCTGGTAGGACCGATAGCAAGAACTGAGTCCTCCTTTTTGAGGTTTTGAAGCAGTTTTCCTACGTAATGTGTTTTGTTTTGGAGGAGTTGAACCTTTGTGGGAACACGCCTGTCATTAGAAGGTAGGCTCTCGGCTAAGACATTCAGAGTGTCGCCGTCCTCTTGAGATGGGCTCGTTACTCGAAGCCCCAGTAAAAAAACGTTCATTTGTTAGTTGTCGGTAAATGGTTGAGCGATGGACTTTTAGTACCTCAGCAATCTGCCTTACGGGAGCGCCTTGGCTTCGGTAGGCTAATAGCAATTTGTTGTCACCGCAAGAAAGTTTTGCATTTTTTCCGTTTACGTACGTGAAGTGGTACGGATTTATGCATTGCTTGCAACTACAAGTGCTTTTTGTTGTAAGGTTGTCTTTTGGTATATCTAAATATTTTAAGATTAAATTTTTTATGTATTTTCGTTTTCCAAACACATATGTACATGGAGTTTTGTTTGTAAAAGATCCCTCCCAAATAAAACACTCTTTTTGAGTGAAGTCATTAAAAGCTAGTTTTTTAAATAATTTAGATATGTAAGAAGGAGCTGTGTGCTTATAGTTCAGACTAAAATAGTCCCCATCTAATGCCCTACAAATATCAGAAGCTTGCGCTTGCGCGTGGTTTGAATCCAGCGAGGTCAAGGCTAAATCTAACTTTTTATTATTGTGTGTTACTGAAAGACAGTGAGACTCAGTGCAAGGCATCAGCCTGGAGTGAACTTGACAGCAGTTTAGACGTTAAAACAAGTTTAATTCCTTTGTTGCTTTGAGCTCTGACAAAGCTTTTAAAGTGTCCACGTAGTTTTGTTGAAACGCCTTTTGTTTTGGAGTATATAAGGTACGTAAATCCTTAAACCTTCTCTTTAAGTCTGATTCTTTTGCGTAGTCTCTGCTTGAGGACCCCATTTGGGGTTGGTAAAAGACATCTCCTGCGTAACGTGCGGCCATTACTTTCCTTGTAGATAAGCGTCGTAGTAAGCGCGGAAAGGATCACTCTTGTCGGTAGGAACCCCGGCCCTATATCCGCCAGTGTAAGGCTGAGTTTTTCCGTAGAAAGAGCCTTCGCCTACTTCATTAATACGATTTTGAATATTACCTATTTCTGAGAGGTTTGTCCCTACACCTCCAGGTCTGTAGTAAGCCTTAGCTTCTAAAATTCGACGCCCGTAATCAGCAGGGTCATAAAACTCTTTCATTTTACCGGGGTCAAGTAAAGGAGTTACAAATTTCTGATAACCTTCTGCTCCTTGAACATCAGTAGTGATATCAGTCTGCGTGGATTTATAAGGGTCGAAACCAGCAGCTCTTGACTGGGTGTAGAAACGGTCGATGTCTGCCCCATAGTCCATACCTTTCTGTAAATCTTCATACAGAGGTTTAAATAATTTATTAAATGTTGGTTGGTCTTTAATGTTTTGCGATCCGATCGCTCTATTTAGAAGCTGAGTTGCTTTACCTGCAGCTGCTTCCGAAGGCAAGTCAGCCGAGTAAGTAGAAGTGAAGCGAACGTTTTCTGGTTTATATCCAGAATCTATGGGTTTAGGAGCTTCTCCACCAGCTCCTCCACCAGCTCCTCCAACAGTTGCATCGCGGCCTGCCACAGTTTGAACAGGATTATTTTCAATATTTACGTAGTTACCCATTCCATAACCACCCCCATAAATTTCTTCTCCCATTTCTCTTTCACGTCCTAAACGAGAACCCCGAGACCCCTTAGGTGATCTTGCGTAACCAGTTAAGGGGAGATCCCCTGCCATACGAAAAGGAGTTTGCGACACGTGTCTGGAGTTAACTCTCCTTATCTTATAGCTTTTTCAGCTAGTTTCTTTTTTTTAGCATAAATTTTTGAATCTTATGACCTTTTTTCACAACCATATCCAATGTTTTTAGCCTTAAATTAGCTTCCTCGTATGTAGGGTATATCTTGGCGAGCTCTTTCTGTTCAACGTAGTCGGTAATCTTATCAAGGTCAACGGGATCTTTCACATAAGTTCCACTAGGACTTACGATTAACCAAGCTTCTTGGAATCTCACAGTGTTTGAAGAAATCATTTCAGCTTGTGTATAGAGACAAACCCCTTGAACTATCGCAGGTTTATAAGCTGTTTCTTTAAATGTATCGAATCTTTTAACATATGAATTAATTTTGTATTTCTTCTTCAAAGACCTTGCTGTGTTGCAAGCTTTTAGAGGCGAACTAAAGCCCTCAAAGGTTAAGTAAATGTCGTTTTGTCCCGCTAAAACACCGTGGTAACTCCCATTGATTTTTACCACACAAACCTCTTTTTCAGGGTTTTTTTTGATCTGAATAAATTCCATTGGTTACTTAGAAGCCCAGGAAGAACCGACACTCGCGTCCGCTGATGCCGGAACAGACTGTAACACGACTTCAGCTGCCGAAACCATGATATTTTCTAATATTTTTTTGTAGTTTTCAGCTTCGCCCTCTTTTACCTCAAGCACAATTTCATCGTGTACACAAGCAATTAGGTGAACTTCATCGTTTAAGTATTTGTTAATGTTTGCCACAGCAATTTTTAGTATGTCAGCGCCCGACCCCTGTATCAAAGTATTGGCACAGCACATCATCGTCGCATCGTCGTAACTTAGTAACCTTCTTCTTCCACAAGCTGTCCGAGTGTAAGTCCACCCGTCTGCAACTAGCGCCGCCCTCTCTTGATGCCAAGAACGGAGACGAGGATAAGCTATGTGAAACGCCGCGTGGGCCACTTTAGCTTCGGATAAAGAAAGCATTTTCCCGCTCTGGGCAGCATAAGTTTTATATTTCCTGAAACCCATGCCATAAAGTAAGGCAAAGTTTAGTGTTTTACCTTCTTGTCTTTCTTCCTTGGTTACTTCAGATAAATCTTTTTTATAAATTAAACTCGCAGTCATGGTATGTAAATCAATTTTGTTTATAAACGCCTGCTTCATCTGAGGAATGTTTATTAACTCCGCCCCAAGGCGTAATTCAATTTGAGCCCAATCGCAAATAACTAATTTAAAGCCTTCAGCTGCGACAAAACACTCTCTAAAAGCTTTAGATCTAGGTATTTGCTGAAGATTTACAGCAAATACGGTCTTTTGTTTTGTCTTGACTGTTTTAGGTGAGCCACTGCTTGTGAATCTACCTGAGTTAGCGCCGAACTGATTGTACCCGGAGTGGATCCTATGAGTTATAGGGTTGATGTTGTCAATCAGTTTAGTAACGTGTTCTAACCTAGTCTCGATTTTTGCACGTTCCCTATATAACCTTAGTGTAGAATCATTATTATCAAATTCCGAAAGAGCGATTTGATTGAGCGTGGGTTTGCCTGAAATTTGATCCTCCGGTAGCGAAATATCGCAAGCAGTAAAGGCATTCACCACTTGTGTAGGTGAGCCTGGGTTAAACTCTTTTTTGACGTTTTTTCCTATAGCTATAGAACCGTCAATTTTTTGAGGGAGTTTATCAGTTTCAGGGAGACGAGAGTCCAACTCTGTCACAAAGTCAATTGTTTTATTTGAAAGCTCATTCTGAATAGAAAGCTTTAGGCTTTTAAGCTTCTCAATATCTACCCCAAATCCTCTTGAGCACATACGTGCCACGGGTCTAACGCATTTAGATTCGAGGCTGTAAATGCTTATTAAATCTTCTTCTCTAAGTTCTTTAAGTTGAGCTGCAGCTAAACGAGGAAGAACATCCACATCTTTGGCAGCGTACTCAATTTGATCTTTATTTAGTTCTCCACTCCAATCTGTTAATCTTTGTTCTTTACTTAAATCAATTTCAAATCGTCTGTGAAGAACTGCTTTAAGAGAACAGGACACGTCAGCAAAGTAAGTTTTCTTAGCCTGAGGAGAAATCCGTTTCTCTTTATAACCTGCTCTTAAAACACGTTCAGCTATATAAGTGTCAAATATTTTATTGTTAAAATCAATTCCTAAATATAACAAAAACTGTAGATCAAAATTTAAATTGTGGCCGACAAGCATCTCTCGTGTTTCTATTAGACTTTTAAGCTCTTCATTGTCTGTGTATTTAAACAAATCAAACACATAAATTGTGCGATCCACTATCAACGGATCTGCTGAGCAAAGCTGTAATAGTCTCGGTTTAGCTAAACCAGCTTGTAATCCTGTTGTCTCAAAATCTAAACATAATTTACTTTCTTTCTCTAAAGCTAAAACTGCATTTGCAAAAGTGTCTGAAGAAGTTAGATAATCAATTTTCATTAGAAAAAAACCCCCTTTCGGGGGCCGTGTTTGTTAGTAAAGTTTAGAGGCGTCAGTGCGTTAGACGTATTTTATAAAACGATTCGATATAAGTCGACAAATCCCCCCACAAATCTCTTACTTCTCTCGCTTTATCCGTAGACTTTAATCGGTAGTAAACCCGGCTCATCATATTTTTATGTATGTTGACCGCCGAAGTTGCTACTGAACGTTTTTGTTCAATTAAACCTTGTTTAACACACCATACTAAACCTTCTCTTAGTCCTATATATATGGGAGAAACATGGAATGTTGTTTTTCGATCATTGAAGCTGTTTAAATCTAAAGGAACTAAGACACCATTCTCACGAGTAAAACCCTTGTACAGGACTGAATTTTTAGGCATCTTCCGAGACTTGTCGAGCTCCCTCGCTACGTTTAAAGCAATCTCTCTCATGGTGGTCCACTCTTGCTTTCCTGTTTCTAGCAGTATGCTGGCGGCCCCCACAGCCCAGTAAGAAGAGCTTCTATGTAGTCGTTCAATTATGTCTTCCGGTGTGGAGTCACTCGTCTGCTTAGGTTGCCTATGTTTCTTAATCATCTTTTTGTCATTTTTTTCCTCCTTATATACAGGTCCGTTTTGTGCAAGAGATACTCGAACAGCTAAAGAGAATAGCTCAGGAACTTTCTGTTCGACAGCAAGGTCAAACAATTTTTTAGCGTCGAGAACCTTGACGTCAAGGACCTTTTCGAGATCAATTGAAAAGGGAGAATCCCCTTTCTTTTGTGTTGCTGTCATTAATGCAGCAACTTCTTTTTCAGCGAGAGGGGCTCCTTGGAGCAGAAATTGGAAGTTCATCTTAAGAAGATGTGTACTCGTCAAGGTTATCTAGCATAAGACAACAAGCAATATAGGTTTATTATTATTTAACTTTTATATAGGGGAGGGACCCACGTGCCCCTTATTGAGTCAAATGTCGTTTCTGAGGGTGAATAAACAAATCTTTTAGCTCATTAATGTTTGCACACCATAGGCTTATATCATCTGCTATTTCTACGCTAAGTTCACGTAAGTCTATATCCGAGAAGAATAGTTCTTTCTTTAACGTGTCTAAAGTTGTTTGTCCATAATTAGCTTTTAAATAAGAAGCTAACCAGATACTCACCTCGTGAAGCCCGCTACCAACTTGAGTTTGCGTGACTTGTTCCTTTGGTTTTAAAAGTGAAAAGACCATAGGATGTGTGACATAGTCTATTGTGCAGTCCTGGTAGAGGTAAGTTTCTTTAGTATCAGCAGGGTAAGATTCGACAAGAGACTCGGTTACACAGTTGTAAATCCACTCAACTAGTTCTCCGTAAGTCCCGGCTTTTAAATAATACTCTTTTACTAGTTTTTCTATAACGACAGAAGGATTTGTTTTCTTACCCATTTATGTCACCTATTTTGCTCCACGTGGTTTTGCCGTTAATCCTACCATTACAAACGAAAAGGGCTTTTAGATCGAAATCAAAAATAATAGTTCCAATAGTGCTCTGCTTATAAAGGGGGTTCTGTAAAAATAGATCTATTAACTGTTCTTGCTCATATTCCTGTTGAATACGAAGGATTTCATCTCCGGGGTTGTTGTTCATAGAAAAATAGAGTTAACGAATACACTTTTGTACTGCATCTACAGTGTCTTCCTGGTTGTGAGTGTTTACTGCAAACACTTCATCACTTATTTGGTGACACACCGAGGGCACTACACTATTTATGCAGATCGTTGACCACTGCAGACCATTTTGCTGTTTATATGTTTTCAAACGTTTTACAAAATTATTTTCAATCTCGGCATGCCCATCGGTAATCAGCAGAATGTCCGCATTAGTTTCTTTCTTAGCGTGGTCTAAGAAGTGAGCAACGACTGCATTAAAACTTGTGCCCCCACCAAGAGTCCAGCAACCTATAAAGTCAATCATTTCTTTGTTAGTCTTTCTTGATTTAAGAAGCTCTACTGATATCTGAACTTTAGTGTCAAACAAATTAACATACACATCTCTATGTTCTTTTAGTGCTTGCTCAACAATAACAAAAGTTATTGCTTTACTCCATAATTCATTTTCGCCTCCCATTGAACCAGAAACATCTACATAAAGTATTATTGGTCCTTTGCCTAGGTCTTTTTTATGAGCAGTAAAATCTTTGGTGAGCAAAGTCTTTTGAGAATATTTAAGGGCGAAGAGTGCTTTACCTTCTTCTGAGCTTGCAAGCGCAAGTTCTACTGGAAAAGTTTTTGTAATGTCGTCGCTGAAGGTTGCTCCCGTAATGCTTTCATAAGTAGCTCTAGATTTCCTTGCTTGCTTTCTCTCTTGCCATACTTTTTTAAGAGAGCCTAATTTTTTTACAAGAGACTTTAACTGCTGGTTATTTGCTAGTTTTTTAGCGAGATCTTTCTTTTCATTTAGGTCAAATAACTTTTGTCTCACTCCTGGAGAAGAACCCCAAAGAGTTGACATAGCCTCGTTTAGTTCATCATTCTGCTTTACTACAGAATCTACAACTTTATGTGTGTTAGCTTGTAATTTTGCTTTTGCATTTTGAATAGCTTCATTTATTTCGGATACTATTCTTTTTCCTTCCTGTTTTATTCTGTCTGTTGCTTTTGCATCTCCTTTTTCTTGAGCTTTTTTAAGCTCTTTACGTAAAGTCTGTAGTTGTTTTTCTGAACCAGTTAATAGATCAACATCAAATTGTTTCTCGTTTATTGCTTCTTCAATCGCAGAGGATAAAAGATTTAAGATGTTTATTGAGTTATTTCCTGCGTTAAATTGATTACCTACGCTACGTTGTAAGAGTTCAATCCAAGATGCTGATTGACTTAAATCTCCCATTATTGAATACCATATTCCGTTTTCAGGTTTGTATCCTTTAGGCAACGCAGCGGTGTCTCCGTCGCATACTTTTCTGAAATAATCTTCGTAATCTTGTTCTTGCACTAACCAAGTGACGTTGTCGCAATTGTATAAACGATCGAACAACTCTTTCCCGAATCTTGATAGTTGTTTTATGTTGTGGACGTCGATTAAGTAGCGAACGCTTGGACGAGCGTCGCGGATAAAGTCATCCCACAAAAAATCAGCTAGAGCAGAACAACTAAGAGTCAGAGGCTCGTTATCTAATAGACGAATAAGCTCAGTTTGGTTTTTCATTTTAATTGCTGATTTCGTTAATAGCTTTAGCAAGTAAGTCGCATTGACTTTGAATGTTTTGGATAATTTTTACACCACTTTCTCGAGTTGTAATAGATATCTTATACTGCCCTCCATCCAAAACTTCTGAAACTTTATCTCGCACCGTGGTTACGTCTTTATGCCATTTACGAAGCTGAGCTACGTACTCATTTAGCTCACTAAGTTCACTTGATTTAAACTTATGAGTGTACGTGTTCGCCTGTGACATAATCCCAGCAACTGCTCGTTTAGCGTCTTTCAGCGTTTTCTCCGCCGTGGGAACCACTTGCTCTAGAACTTCCTGAATAACAACTTGATCATCTTGTTCTTGGTATACAATATGCACTAAACTCCCATGCATATGAGTTGGGTGAAGTAAGTCATCTCCTTGCACAACAGCCCAAGCCTTTAAAAACTTTAATATCTGAGCTCTTCGCCTGTCGCTAACAGTGATGTTTCGGCTCCCTAGCATGTCCCACACAGAACTGTAATAGTCTAAAAAATCCTCTGAAACCTTAATAGTCTCAGTCTGAGCTTGAAGTTCAGTAAGTTCTTCCAAAGACAAGTACTCCCCTACAACGAACCTCTTCTTTAAACCAAGTGACCACATGTCTAACATACGTTTCGAGGTAGGTTTCTTTAGTCCTTCCACTGTCGGTCTAAAAAGAAACCGATCCGCAAAAGCTTGTAAAGAATCCTCATCGGGCCAACTGTTAGTAGCGGCGATAATAGATTGAAGTGGTGTTTGAATGTTTTCCTTACCGTTATTAAAAGTTCTTTCGTTTAATAAAGTAAGTAAAGAGTTTAGGATCGCAGAGCTTCCGCGAAATAATTCGTCTAAGAAACCTATGTGAGCTGAAGGTAAATACCCCTCAACATCTCGTGTGTATTCGTCTTTTAAAAGCTTAGTAACCGCGACAGGGCCGAAAACTTCCGAAGGATCTGTGGTAGGAGTAAGCAAGTAACCGAAGTAACCAGCTCCTGTAATACCTCTACAAATACTTCGGACTAAGTCTGATTTACCTGTTCCTGGTACCCCAAGAAGGAAAGCGTTCTGTTTACTCAGTAAAGAAGCAAGCAGACCATCAATTACTTCTTCTCTTTCTAACATCGCACAGTTAAGTGCTCCTCGAAAATTCTGAAGTTTCTCAAAGAGTTTGTCGTTCATTGTATTTGAGCAAAGGAGTTAGTAGAGTAAAAAATTGTTTGATGGTGTTTAAGTAAATTTGATTCCAACTGGATGAGGGAAAGGGATTAACACCGAAGTGACCCAGCACTCTTCCGCTAAAAGCTCGTAAATTTCGCAAAGTCGTTTTAAAGCACAGTCATAATTAGTAAAAGAGGGAGCAACTAAAACATCAGCTGTATATTTCTCGATGTCAATTAAATAGCCTTTGGTAGATTCAATCACAAAAAGATTGCGGTCCATTAAAATTCTGCCTCCTCTAGTTCAGTTGAAGTAACACTATGTTTTAATTCAGTGATTAATACTTCAAGATTTTCGTCCGCTTCACCTACTAGTTCCTTTCTCTGTTTTACTAGTTTTTTCAGCTGCTTAGAGCGTTGCTCGTAGATATCCAACTCCAAGGACACATCTTTCATAAGTAAGTTAAGAGAGGAAGAGTCCTCAGCAGTTTTAATGCGGGAGCATAATGTTTTATATGTGCTTGAAAGAGCTAAAGAACTTTTTAACTTCTCAAGACCAAAAGATGTTTCTCTGCTACTACATATTTGAGTTAACTCGGTTCTAATTTCATCTTGAACTTCGTAAAAGATTTTTAAAGCATCGTTCTTAACCGCTCTTTCGTGGGATAAAAGATCATTACCTGAGCAGAGTAACTTGTCAGCAAGCTCTGTCAAAACATCAAAACCAGGAACACTGTCGCTAATCAGCTTTAACCTTTCTGCTGTAACTTGCCAGGAACCACGCTTCTTGTTACTACCTGTTTGTTGTTTGCCTATTTTGGTGTAACCTCTTGCATCTAAATCGTCTAACAATTCAGCTGAGATTAATAACGCTCTGTCTGCGGCACTTTTCCGAGCGGCTTCAAGGATCTCTTGGGTATTAATTTGATTCTCGTAAGACATCAAGGAGTTTAAATCGTTATCAATTGGCTTTTCTACTTGTTGCAGACTTATAGGTAAAGGTCCCAGGACTTGAACTCTAATTGGAGTTTGGTATTGTACTCTGGTGGGGAAGAACTTCATGTAAGCCCCTAAAGCTAATGTGTACTCCATATCATCTGAGAAAAGAGGTCGGAGTATATTCTCTGCAGTATTCTGCCAAGAGTTGTATTCACTCTCCCACAAATCTTTAAGGTAATTATTAGCTTCCTTTGCTTTAGATCTAATCTCTTTTATGAGCTTATTCGCAGAGAAAAAATAGGACTCCGTAACAAAGTGAGCATCACCGTAGTGAATACAAAAGCTGTCATAAAGTTCGCGTTGCATAACTCGAAGTGAATCCAACTCCGTCTTAAGTGCATTCGATAGATTAGGCCTCAAGCTAACAGTGTTGTTTTTCTCAAGGGTTTCAATAACAGATTGAGGGAGCTTGAGATCGTTAAACTTAATCTGCACAGACTGTCTCACGTCGGCAGATATAGAACAAGTCAAAAAGTAATGGGAAGTCATTTGAGTTAGTTAAAAAAAGTTGATAGTTGAATTCAGAGAAAAAACCCTCGTTTAGGAGGGTCTTTTGCTCCCTTAAGGGATTTTCATCCCGAAATACTTTAAATACTTTTATCCGAAATAAACTCGCTTCTACAATCTCTACATGTTTTGTCATTATTAGTCGACCTAAAGGGGTCCACACCAAGTAACCCCCAAAAAATAAACAAACAGATTGAACCCCCGAGTGCAAAAGAAGCACAGTGTTGAGCAGTTTGATAAAAACTTTTCACTTGAGCCTCCCAAATGCCAGCACGATTTTATCTGTAATGTTATCGCACTGTTTCGAAAGAACTAATTGTTCTGTTTCGTGTTTTAGCTTTAGCTTTAGTAGCTTTAACTCTTCTTCTAACTTTGTAATCTTTTCGGTTATCTTCTCAAGCTTTGCATGTGGTGTGGGCTTTCGATATACCCTCACAACTATGTTGGTGTCGTATTGCCTAAATTTAAACCTGCTTTGCTCCCCTGAGAAAACAGAGAGATCCAAGTTATCTTGCTCAGCAATCTTGATATCCCTCAAAAGATTGTCCTTAGCACAATCGTAAGGCTTACCAAAACTTTCGTTTAATTCCTTCAAAGCAATGTCGCAGTCATCCCAAGCTTGAGCAGCGATACCGCCCAAGTTAACAAGATCAGTGGTTGTGATGTTCATTTGATTAAGAAAGAAGAGGAGTTAGATTAGAAGCCCTTGTCCACAAACGAGAAAGGGGAACCCTTTACATCGATTGTTACGACATTGTGGTTAAACCACAAACGAGCAGTGCCATACTCACCATAAAACCTGTCGCCACAGTGTATCGCTGCTCGTTCAGCTGCGCATTTAGCAAGGTTGATTTTGTCAAACAAAGAGAGGGTTTTCATGGTCTAAGAATGTCGATGGGCTGGTGCGCCTCGTTTGGTCAGGGCGGTGCCCCCTGTAAGCACTAAGATACTGTAGCTAAGTGCGTTTGTCAAGCTCTATAGCTATCCTTAGCCTAGCTTTAATGTTCTCTAAACTATGCACACACGTTTCTTAATGTTTTAAATTACCCTAAAAGCACAAGATGGTTAACCAAGCTTTAATTTAAAACTCTTTTAATAAGCTCAGAACTTAACGTAAATTGCTTACCCCGTGGGGGTAACTTTACTGGATAGAGTCCATTTAAAAATTAAGTCTTTACCTTAGAATTAGTTGTAACTTGGAGGATCTTTCATGGCTGGAATGACAAAAAAAGGAGGCACCAAAGGCGGCGCTAAAGGTGGGACTAAAGGCGGCAAAAAATGAACCCGATTGCGTTTCTTAATAAGTACTTACAGGTTCCAATTATTAGTGGTGAAAGCGGATTTGTTGCGCCTCCACTTGTATTGAAACACTTTGATGCTTCTAAGAAACGCAAAGGCCAGTTTAAAGATTTTAACTCCCTCTTAAATAGTGACAATGTTCAGCAGCAATTTTAATGACATTTTAAAGCGAGCTGAAGAAGGCATCTACCTAGATCCATCTGTTGCAGGCCCTATAAAAACCTTTTCTGGAGATGAAAGGAACCTAAGAATTTTCCCACAAGCTAAAGATCCTTACGAAGTAAACACACCTAGTTCAAATAAACTTATACCTGAAAAGGAAAATATAAATCCTATTCTCAATGCAGCTTTAAATCTAATACCTACTCCGCGAAGGTTTGCAGGACAAAGTCTTTACGATATTTACTACCCAGATTACGGTAAGTATAGAGAGATTGAAAAAAAAGAAAGACCTCCTTTCCAGGGTTTAAGTAGTGATCCTGTAAACGCTGCCATAGGAGCATACAGTAGAGCTATGGATACAAGCCAAAACCCTGAGTTTCAGAAACTAAAAAACTTAATTTTAGGTTTCAAGCAAGGTAATCCAATAACTTTAGACGAGGGGGAACGTCAAAATTTTGTAAGTGTAAGTCCTCAGGGGGGACTTTTGTTTAACAGGGGTAATGTAGGATTTAATGTTTCTCCTCGTGGGGATTCTTTTGGACTTTCAGTAGCAGATATCTTAGGCCCTGGATCTAGCGTGAGTGCTAATGCTGGCCCCCAAGAATATGGAATAAACTTTAGCACTAGGTTTTAAATCGTCTTTCACAAACCATATTTTGAAGATTAGGGGTACAGATGTAAGTGTAAAGTCCGGGATCATTTACATAAACAAAAAACTCATCTGTTCGAATTAAGACGTAACCTGCTCCTAATTGAGATTGTAAGCATACCCAGGACCAACACATTAAACTGATCATAGTAAAAACCTACTGTTTATCTAAAGGCTTTAATTCAGTAACATTTTCAGTGCTACCGCACAAAATAACACCGTTATACGCAACAGCTAAACCATCGGCAAAACCAATTAAGTAACGGTCTACATCTGATTGATTACTAAATAATTTTAAAAGTGAGTGGCTCAAACGTTCGCCCTTGTCTGTTTTAATAGTGACTGTAACTTTGTACTTGTTTAACATTAAATAAGTTTAAATTAAGTGAGGGTTTAATAATAAGGCGTAAACACAGTATCTATTACTTCGCAGCCCGACACATTATATTCCGTGGCATCATGTAGCTCACAATAGTAAGGCACACTGTTTTCATCAACTGTAAAAACCCCTAAATGCAGATGATCTTGAGCAAACTCTATGAAAGCAACAAAATCTTCAGCCTCCGTAGAGTAATCAAACATGGTTTCATCCTCATCAACTAGTGCATCTACCCAACGAGCAGGCACTACTAAAGCCACAGGTTTCATTTAATGTACTCCTAAGATGAGGTTAAGGTGAGCTGGTTTGGTTAGAAATTAAGCCCGCAGGATAATAGCATATCCTCAGGCTGGGCCAAGTGCTTTTCACTATCAAGCTTAAAACTAGGCTTAATAAAGAAAAAGAGGGTAAGTTTACTTAAACAGTGAAACATCAAAAGCAATTAGTTCATAATTCTCTGATGCAATATCTTCTAACCACTTACAAGCTAGGATGTAAGCCTGTAGAAGGTTAGAAGCTTTAATCCATGTAGTGTAAGAATCTAACTTTAGATCATCTAGGTGACAATCAACGAGAGAAAATTGACACCACGCATAATAAGTGTGCACGATAAAAGTAAACCTTAAGGACTACAATGAGGCCACAAAATTAGAAGCGCCTGGGCCATGTACCGGCACAAATATATCTGTTTTAGCGCCATCGCATAAGTTACATGTTATGCACTGCGCTTGACTGTTATCTACTGTAGCTGGGCATTGTTTACCACTAAATGCTACAGAGTTCTTTGACACGACTGCAAAGGTTTTCCAACCATGAGTAGATGCCTCGACGTAATCTTGTAGCCCGTCACATGATGCCATAAATACACCTTTGCACCATTGAGCGAATGATTCTCGCCATTGGTGAGTGTAGCCTGTGTGGGATATACAAAGGGTATTGAAATATGTAACTAGTTGAGCGGGTAACATAGCGCCATCGCCATAACTACCCCAGCGAATCTTTCGAGTATTGAAATACTTAGAGTGCAGATCTGCGTCGTATTTAGGATATACGTTGCGCATATATGTGCTCCATACTTTATTAGGCGCCTGACCTACATTTACATAACAGGATCTTTTCCTGCGTGGCTTGGTAATGTCGCCAAAACCTGAGCCTCGGTGATAACAATTACCACAGATCGATAGATCATCGCCACTCTTAAGTGCAGCCACAGGATTAACATCCTGCCGTAATATAAACGTTTGGATCATGTTACCAGTCTTGCGATTGACTGATTTAAGTGTTGCGATACATACGATCGGAGATCCATCGAGAGGAGATAATCCCTCCCACAAAATAAAGCCACGTGGAACTTTTCCCTTAATAGTTGATTTCATTGTGATTAATTGTTTGGATTAAGAACGAACAAGTCTGTAATCAAGAGAGTCAACACACCAACCGCATTCAGCAGATATTAAGTCTGCAATGCTAGTTTCATCCTCCTCCTCTACAGTCCATTCGCTGTGAATGTACTGCTCTTGTAGTGCTTCATTGATACGCCTTGCAGTGTATGCAGTAAGATCTTCATCGTCTAGATTGAAATCAATTTGTGTAATCCTGTAGGTTTCCATGTTAGTTAGTGTGTGTTAAGTTAGTGTGTGCTTTGACGTCATTTAGCTCTGCCTCTTCTACAGAATGTAGAAACTTAGCAACAGTGTGCCCGTCATAACGTTCATGTAGTTCCTTAAGTATGCACGAATGTATAAAGTTATCATCATACTTTTCATAGTCTTTGAGCATAAAATCAGAGACCATACGAAACATATCGTTAGCATCCATTTCAGTTACAATTTTTTGAACATAAAGTTCTTTGAGTTTTGAAGTTGCCATTTTATAAAAGAAAGTAGGGTGAATTAAGAGAACTTTTTGTGCAGCATGGCTGCTAATCTGTCGTTGAAGTGTTTATCAATAGCGTCACTGATTGTGATACCTTGAGCTACAGCTTCAGCTATGCGCTCAGCCTGTCTTAGGTAAATAAATAGCGCGTTTGGATTGTATCCACGCTTGGTGGATTGTTTGATATCCCACTGAGTGAGATGATGATCAAGTTGAGCGTGAAGATCCATTGTTAGTGTGATTTCGGTGTTTGTGTGATGGGAGCGTGGCTTAATAGATGTAAACGATATCTGCCTGCTTAAAATACACACGTTTGTTATGTGTTAAATGACAAATATCTGCGGTTCGATTAGTTCTTTTGATTGCTAATCCGCCACCTTTAGGGATAAACTGTTGGCCTACATTAATGGAGGCGAATGTTACTGGTTTGGGATAGATATTGAAGTCCATTGTTAGATCCAGAAGTTGTCTAGTTTGAACTCACCAATAAAGCTATTTAAGATATGCTCCGCAACTAATTTGCGTTCTGGTACAGGGAACATTGTGTTCCAAGCTTGATTAATCGAACCGTGGCATGCTTTGTAATCTTGAGCAGCTGGAATTACTAGATTACGATACACATAACCTAGTGCCCGGTCGTAATTAAAAGTATCTTTACGCCAGAATTTAGTTAACGTACGACCTACACCGTTATAGTGCGCAGATGAAAAGCTTTTGGCATAGAGTTCTAACTCTACCGCCAGATCTTGATCAACAACAGTCATGATTAGCACCTGGTTTGTGTGATTTTGGGAGAACCTAAAGGTCCTCATCTTATGTAATACATAGGAGGAGAACTTTTAAGCCTGATGATCTATTAAGATCATGGGTGATCTATTAAAGATCTTGCACCTAGTTAAGGTACCAAATGTATGACCCCTCACAGATACAAAGCGGATCTAAAACTTCAAAATAAATTGGTGTTCATGTAGTTAGTTACAGCGCATAACATACCTCAGGCGGATAACTAAGCCTACCATCGAGTGAAAGCGTCACCGTGGCAGAAATAGTAACCTAAGACCAGAACATCTGCACTAAAGACAGTCACTCTGGGTAAACAATTGTGCGATACTGTAACTAACTACACTAGGCCGGGGTTCTATTTAGTTACAACCGGGCGAAGGTTGCTGATAGTTAACGCCGCTAAGTTAATGAATTAATTGATCTGACAATAAGTAAACCAAACTAAGCGACCCGATAGCTCCTACTTGGGGAGGAGTTGAACTCCTACGCTATACCTAACCCGCTTAAATTGGCTTAGTTATAAAACACATACGGATCAAGGGCCTTTGGGGCAAAGCAACTAGCACCAAGCTTCCCTTAACTAATCGCGCAGGATTAGTCGGGTGAACGGGTGATTCTAGTTGGGGCAAGATCCTTTATCCCTCGCGGGTGTTTCGGATACCTTGCCTCTGATTACTAGCCTCAGGGGGGTCAATCCGCTTCCACACAAGCTCCCGCT
>Ga0181358_1000146_pt1 | contig 30402 bp, 56 predicted proteins | sample Fa13VDMM110SD_FD_130096 | JGI IMG/M metagenome (GOLD analysis project Ga0181358, IMG submission 130096) | Freshwater viral communities from Lake Michigan, USA - Fa13.VD.MM110.S.D | ecosystem: Environmental > Aquatic > Freshwater > Lake | place: USA: Michigan | collected 2013-09-24 | reverse complement strand
TTCTAATATAGTTTATAAAGATAAAATATTTTGCACAAATCAAGCAAACGATGTTTATACGGTAAACCAAAATCAATACGTAGCAAACGTAACAAACAACGAATTTAAAATTTATGAGTAATAATATATCAATAGTAAATTTAAGTGCTTATACAAGCCCTGTAATACAAGAAAATAAAAAGAATAATTACATTGAATACGGAAGTGATAACAATTACTTTCAATATTTAATTGATAGATATTTATATTCAGCTACAAATGGCGCTATTATTACAGGTGTTGCTAATATGATTTACGGAAAAGGATTAGATGCTTTAGATTCTAATAAAAAGCCAAATGAATATGCACAAATGAAATCTATTATTAAAGATTCTGATTTGCGTAAAATAGCTTTAGAACGTAAATTATTAGGAATGGCTGCAATGCAGGTCGTAATAGAAAAGAAACAAGTAAAACAAGTGCTTCATTTTCCTATGCAAACATTACGAGCTGAAAAATGTAATGATAGAGGACAAATAGAAGCTTGGTATTATCATAACGATTGGACTAAAAAGAAACCTAGTGAAGATGCAAAAAGAATTCCAGCTTTTGGTTTTGGTAACGGTAATGAAGTTGAAATATATGTTATACAACCTTATGTATCAGGTTTTGACTATTATAGTCCAATAGATTATTCTGGTTCTTTACCTTATGCTTTGCTTGAAGAAAACATAGCAGATTATCAAATTAACGATGTACAAAACGGATTTAGTGGTACAAAAGTAATCAACTTCAATAATGGTATTCCTTCTGAAGAAATGCGTGATAAAATGAAGCGTGATGTTATGGGTAAATTAACAGGTGCAAGAGGAGAAAAAGTTATTATTGCTTTTAACGCTAATGCAGAATCTAAAACTACAGTAGAAGATTTACCTTTGAACGATGCACCAGCGCATTACGAGTATTTAAGTAAAGAATGTTTTGATAAGTTAATTGTAGGACATAGAGTTACTTCACCTATGTTATTAGGAATACGTTCTGGTGATGGGGGGTTAGGTAACAATGCAGACGAAATAAAGACTGCTACGCTATTATTTGACAATATAGTTATAAAACCATATCAATTAGAAATAATAGACGCTATTAATGAAATATTAGCTGTTAATAATATATCTTTAAAACTTTACTTTAAAACAATACAACCTTTAGAATTTGTTGATGTTTCTGGAATGAATGCAGAAACAATAGAAGAAGAAACTGGAGTTAAAATGTGTTCACATAATTTAGCAAGTGATTCTATTGCTGATTTGTTAATTGAAAAAGGAGAAGAATTAAGCGATGAATGGTTTTTAATTGACGAAACAGAAGTTGATTATGATACTGAAGAAGAATTAGATTCTGAAATAAATACTTTAAATAATAAAAAGAAAAGCGCATTATCTAAAATGTGGAAATTTATAACTTCTACAGGTACTGCAAAACCTAATATTAAAAGTCCTGAACAAGATGCTGTTATAGATGGCGTTCAATTTATTACAAGATATAAATATAGCGGGGATTTAAGCGGGGAACGTGAATTTTGCAGTAAAATGTTACGTGCAGATAAAATATATCGTAAAGAAGATATTGTTGCAATGGAAACACAAGTAGTAAATTCAGGTTTTGGAAAAGGTGGTTCTGATTCTTATGATGTCTGGTTATACAAAGGCGGAGCAAGATGTAACCATAAATGGTTGCGTAGAACTTATGCTAATTTTGATGGTGTTAAAATAGACCCTACAAATCCAAACGCTAAAGCTATTAGTGCTGCAACTGCTGAAAAATATGGTTATAGAATCAGAAACGATAAAGAAGTTTCAATGAAACCAAGCGATATGCCTACAAAAGGTTATACACAAAAATATTGGGATAAAATGGGATATACAAATTAATAAAAATGGCAAAAGCACTCTTTATAACAACAAACGATTTAGTTAAATATACTATTTTAAATGGTAACGTTGACCCTGATACATATACACAATATATATTTCAAGCTCAACAAGTACATATCCAAAATTATTTAGGTACTAAATTATATAATAAGATTAACGATGGAATTGTAGCTGGTAATTTAGCAAGTCCATATACAACGCTTTTAAGCGACTATATTAAAATGATGGTAGTACATTGGACTATGGTAGAGTTTTTACCTTACGCATCTATTAAAATAAGCGAGAAAGGTGTATTTAAACATAGTTCAGAGAATAGTACTGCGGTTGATAAAACTGAAATAGATTTTTTAATTGAAAAGTCACGTGATACGGCACAAAGTTATACAAATCGTTTTATTGATTATATGACTTTCAATCAAGTTTTATTTCCTGAATATAATTTGAATTCTAATGCAGATGTATACCCAGATAAAGACGCAAATTTTTCAGGATGGGTACTATAAAAGAAACGTATAAACCAAAAGAAACTAATGTTAAAAAATTAGAAATCTTTTTAAATAAATTAGAAAAGAAAAATGGCGAATAATATAGACTGGGGTCAAGGAGCAAACAATAATACAATAGGATGGGGTCAAGGTGCGTTTAATAATAATATATCTTGGGGTAAATCACATTACACAAGCAATAGTGGAGAAACAGATATTGTAGGAAACGAAGGTGGGATAGTAACTAATTTTAAAGATAGAATATTATTAGATACAGGTATATTTGAAGCACAATCTTGCTTACTAACTATATTAGAAAATTTAGATGTTAATATTGTTATTCCTGATACACCTCCTGCTCCAACAGTTTATTCATTTAGTGTTTCCGAATGTTGTGGTAGTTGTGAAGCAACAGTATATTCATCTTCTCCTTCAATAATAGTTGGAACTGCTTTATATACTAACATAGGGTTAACTACAGTATTTACAAGTGGCTGCCCTACAATAAGAGTAGGCGTATGTCTACCTATTGAAGAGGGAAGTTTTGCTGATGATGGGTTTACATTAAACGGTTCAGGTGTAGTTACGTCTATAAATCAATTTGTAAACTGTCAATAATTAATTAAAATAAAATAATATATAATGAGTTTATTAGATAAAGCATCGTTAATAGTAACGCCAAACGCATATAAAGCAAGTAAGTTATATTCAGTTGTTCCTAATACCACATTAGGAGATATGAATGTAGTTCGCGCTACAACAGCAACAAGGGTAAATAGTTTAGGATTGATTGAAAGTTTAGCAATTAATGTTCCCCGTATTGATTACACAAACGGAAGTTGTCCGAGTTTATTGGTTGAATCACAAAGAACTAATTTATTAACTCAAAGCAATAATTTTTCAGATGTTGGATGGGAAAAAACTTTTGTTACTGCAACTTTATCTTCAACTGATTTTTTAAATGGAGAAAAATCTTATTTAGTATCTGAAACAGCTCTTGCTGGAAATCATAATATAGCAAAAATAACAAATGTAAGCGTTGGTGTTACAAACACTTATTCTATTTATTTTAAAAAAGGTACAGGAAGCTCTGCTCCCAATATTGTTAGATTAAGAGGTTTTTGGGGTGATGCTCTTGTTAATTTTAATATATTAACAGGGACTAAATTATTTCAAAGTGCTTCTGTAATATCTGCATCAATAACTCCAGCTTCAAATGGATGGTTTAGATGTACTATGACTTATTCAGGGTTAAGTAATAGTAATAATTATTTTATTGTTCAATTTGTAAACAATACAGATTCAACGGCAGTTAATTTATCATATGTTGGAAATGTAAATGCTAATGTTTTTGTTGCTGGAGGACAAAATGAAGTTGGCTTAAATGCTACTTCATACATCCCAACAGTTGCATCTACAGTAACTCGTAACGCTGATGTTATTTCTAAAACAGGAATAAGTACTTTAATAGGGCAAACAGAAGGAACTATATATGCAGAAATAAAAGTAAATAAACTTATTGGAACTTCATCAAGATACATATTACACATATCTGATGGAACTGTAAACAATCGTATTTATATGGCTTTTTCAGGCGCAAGCTCAAACGTAATAAGAGCTAGAATTTTTAATAGTGGTACCTTACAATGTAGTATAAATAGTTCTACTATCACAACAACAGGAACTTATAAATTAGCTTTAGCATATAAAAATAATGATATTGTATTTTATATAAATGGAGTTCAAATAGGAACTGATGTAGTAGCTACAATTCCAACCTGTAGCAAAGTAGATATAGGGCATAATTACGCGAGTGTTTCACAATTAAATGATGGTATTGCAAATGCAAATATTTTTAAAACAAGACTTTCAAATACTGAACTTGTAAAATTAACAACACTATAAAATGATATATAAATTAAATTATTTAGACAAAGAAACCGCAATAGCTGATTTACTAGCAAAAGGAGTTTACAATGAAAATTTATCTTACGGACAAGGTATTCAAGCTATTGTAGAAATTGGTAAAATTGTTCTAGAAAATGGAACATACGATGCAGACTTTAACGAATTAACTGCTCCTGTTTTTGCTGATGGTTACGCTTTTGATATTATGTCAGATATTGAAATAGTTTTTGCAAGTGAAATATTTCCTGTAACTCCAAGACATAATTTTGCTGGATGTGAACCAATTAATAATAATTAAATAAATTAAAATGAGTTTAAATTTTTCACATATACAAGGAGATACATTTGAAGCAGTTAATTTCGCTGTTATTAAAAATGCAGTAGTATTAAATTTAACTGGCGCTGTAATTAAAATGCAATTAAAAAAAGAATGTGGTGGAGTTCCTATTTTATCATTTACTACAGTTGCAAGTGCTGGTTTAACAATTACAAACGCTGCTGGAGGATTGTTTAAAATAAACAAACAAATAATTAATATTCCTGAATATAATTATGTGTACGATATTGAAATAACATTTTCAGATGGAAGTGTTAAAACTTGGGTAGAAGGTAATTTTGTAATTAAATGTGATATAACAAGATAAGATGGCAAACGATATAATTAATATAAATGTTACCGAAACTATTGAAACAGTTGCAATAACAGTACAACCTAATTTAACTACTATTAATGTAAATCAAAATATTCCTCCTGTCACTTCTGTTAATGGACAAACTGGAAATGTAGTTATTGCTATTCCTGAAATTTATTCTTATGGATTATATGCTCAAACTGCTTTAAGTAATATTGTAACTTTTGCAAGTGGCGAAGCTTCAATTGTTGGTGCTGGTGTTGGAACGTTAAGTGTTCCTGAAGATACATTTAAAGTTGGAGATTCTTTTGCTGTTAGAATGTGTGGAGAATTAACTTGCGCAAACAATGAAGAATTACATATACATATTAAATCAAATGGAGTTAAAATAATTGATGGTTTAATATATACATTATCAACTGCAAATAATAAAGGGTGGGAATTAACATTAGATTTTACTATTACAAAAATAGGTGGCGCTGGTACTGCTGAAATATTTTCTAATTGTTTATTTACATATAATAAAAACGCAAACAATAATATTGATGGAATTCATTTAAGACAAATAGAAAAAACAAATTTTAATACAACTATTCAAAATAATTTAACTATAGCAGCTCAATGGATTGGCAGTAGTGGAGTTAATAGAATACAATCACAAAACTTTACACTAACAAAAGTTTATTAAAATGAGTAAAGAACAATTTGATATAATATTAAATAAATGGATTTCACGCAAGTTATTAGTTTTCATAATAGCTTGTATTGGTTTATTTAACCAAACATTAACGAGCGCTGATTGGGTTGTTATTGCAACTGCTTATATAGGAATACAAGGATTTACAGAAATAGTTACCCAATTAAAAAAATGAAAAATTATATTTTAGATTTAAAGAGTTCCTTTTTAACAGGAGGGTATTTAGTTTTTACTTTCACAAATGTAGATACAGCTATGAAAGTTTTTGCTTTTATTATTGCTACAGGATATACTGCTCGTAGATGGTATTTAATGGAAAAGACCAATAAAAATGAAACTGAACAATAGCGGTTATTTACTTATAACAGAATTTGAAGGATTTAGTTCAAAACCATATTTGTGTTCCGCAAAGATTGCTACAATAGGATTCGGAAATACTTACTATTCCGATAATAAACGCGTAACAATGTTGGACAAAGAAATAAGTAAAGTTCAAGCTTTTGAAATGTTTAAACATATTGCAGATAAATTTGCTAGTACAGTTTCTAAATTAGTTACAAGTCCTTTAAATCAAAATCAATTTAACGCATTAGTTTCAATAGCTTATAATATTGGAACAGGTAATTTTGCAAGTTCTACATTATTAAAAAAAGTAAATAAAAATCACAATGATATTTCTATTGAATTAGAATTTAAAAAGTGGAATAAAGTAAATAAAAAAGAAGTAGCAGGTTTAACTAAAAGAAGATTATATGAAAGCAAAGTTTATTTTTCTTAATATCATATGTGGTGCACTTTTATTATCTTGCGCATCTCGTAAAGTAAATACACAAATATCAGAAGTTAAAAAAGATAGTTTAGTAGTAACGCTTGTAGATACTAAAATAGAAACTAAAAAAGACACTGATTCAGAAACTAATATAAACACATTTATAGATAGTGATGAAATTATAATAAAACCTTTAGATAGTTTAAAAGAAATTATTGTAGATGGTAAACATTATAAAAACGTTGTTTTAACGATTAAAAAAACTAAAACTAATAGTTTATATAACAATAAAGAAAAAGTGTCAGAAAACGCTTTAAAACAACAAAAGAAATCAATTAATATACAAACCAAACAAGTTGAAAATAAGAAATCAAAAGTTATAGATAAAAAAGCAAATTATTTTATTTATTTATGGTTTTTATTAGGTTTAATTATTCTTTATTTAATATATAAATATAAAAGGTTTTTTTTAATTTAAGTTATATTTAAAAGAAAGAAAAGAAAAACAAAAGAAGCGTAAGAAAATAAAAAGAAAATAAAGAAAAAGCCCATAGAAAAAGTTATTTTCAAATTACCTGTTCCAAATAGCTTCCTTCTTTATTAGGTTCTATAAGTCTACAACGCATTGGAAGTACAAATGTATAATAATAATTCTAATTCTTAAAATTTGTTATTAACACAAAAGTTAATAAGTGATATTTATATTTGACAAATGAAAAAACCAACACGCAAGTCATTAGTAATAAAATTAGATACTATCTTTAGTCAATATATAAGACAAAAAGATGCTGTTAATGAAATAGCTACTTGCGTTACTTGTGGAAAAAAAGACCATTGGAAGAAATTACAAAACGGGCATTTTATGTCACGTTCACATTATTCAACAAGATGGGACGAAAACAACGTTGGGGTTCAATGTTATGGATGCAATATATCTCGGTCAGGAGAACAATTCAAATTTAGTCAATATCTTGGTAATAACTTATCTGAAGAATTACAAATTAAATCAAAACAAATAGTTAAATTTGCTGATATAGATTTAATAGACTTAATTAACTACTATACCGAAAAGGTAAATAATATATAAAATTCTGTTTCTTTGTTTCATTGTTGAAAATTGGGTGTCTATTTTAGATACCCTTTTTTTTGCTATAAGTTAAAGTTTTGTTAAAAAAAATTAAAATAGTTTTATATTAAAAAACAAGTTATATATTTGTCAAACAATTAATAATTAAAACATTTAAAAATGAAACAGAATTTAAAAGACTTCGCATCAGCATTACTATTCGTATTTACGTTTGGAATGATTTATTTAACATTAACATCTTTATTATAATGAAAGACTTATTAGATTACAACAGATTTAGAATGGAAGTTATGCAAAAACATATTTGCGAACTTGAAGGAAAACTAACAAAGCTACAAAGTTTTTGTTTTGAAGTACTGGATGAAGATTGTCCAAAAGAATACAAAACATTAGTAAAAAAAGAAATTTATAATTTAACACAAAACTAAAATGGAACAAACATTAAACCAAAAACTGTCTTTAATTCAAAAAGAATTTAAAGCAAACAAATCAAAATTTAACTCATTCGGTAAATATAACTTTAGAAGTGCTGAAGATATATTAGAAGCATTAAAACCTTATAATGAAAAATACCAAGTAAGTTTTATAATTACAGAAAGGATAGTTTCAAGCTTTGATAGTAATAGTAATTTTCCGCCAATGTTAAAATCAATAGCAACTATTTTAGATAACAATGGAGTTAATAAAATATCAGCTACAGCTATTGTTGGAATTGACTTAAATCAAAAAGGTATGCAAGTACCACAACAATTTGGTTCTGCATCTTCTTATGGAAAAAAATACGCATTAGGTAACTTATTACTTATTGATGACACACAAGATTCAGACGCATCTAATAAACACGAAAAAACAGCAATAGGATTTCCTAAATTAGAAGAATTAAAATGGTTAAATAAAAATACACCTGAATTTAAAAAAGCTATTGAATATTTAAAAAATGGTGGTAGTATTGCAACTATTGAAAGTAAGTATAAAATGACTAAAGAAACAAAAGAAGAATTAACTAAATAAAGCTGAATAGCCGACAACAGTAAAATAAGGTAGGCAATAAATAAAAACAAATAATATGAGTGCATTAATTAATTTTAGTTTAAGAATTGACAAATTACCAAAAGAAAAATTTGTTATCGGAAAAGATGGAGCAGTTTACTACAATGGAACTATTTCTATTAATGATGAAACAAATCAGTTTGGACAAAATGTTTCAATTACAGATTCTCAAACACAAGAAGAAAGAGAAGCAAAGAAACCTAAAACTTATTTAGGAAATGGAAAAGTAGTATGGAGTGATGGTAAAATTACAAACGCTACAAAACAAGAATCAAAAGCAGTTGAATTAGAAACTGCTGATTTACCATTTTAAATTAATCAGGGAGTGTAACAGCTCCCTTTTTTAAACAAAACAAATGACAATAGACAAAGACGAACATAGACTTATAATGCAAGTTTTGATAGAAGAAGCTACTATCAATCCTTTAGAAAAAATAGATTACCCAACACCAGCTATTTCATTTGGAACAAAAGCATACGAAACAAAAGATGGGTTATTAGAATATCCTATTCCAATAGGAACATACGGAAATTTTAGTTTTGTACAAGCACCACCGAAATCAAAGAAAACATTTTTTATTAGTTTACTTTCTGCAGTTTATTTAAACGGACAATTAAATGGAATAAGCGGAGATTTAAAAGGTAATAGAGACAACAAACATTTAGTACATTTTGATACAGAACAAGGTAACTTTCACGCACAAATGGTTTTTAAACGACCAATTGAAATGACTGGAACTATTACTGATAAATATCATACATTAGCTTTAAGACAATATTCTGCAAAAGATAGAGTTGATTTAATAGAATTCTATTTATACGATACATTAGACAAAAAAGATATTGGATTGGTAATTATTGATGGTATTGCAGATTTATGTAGCGATGTAAATAATATAGAAGAATCAAATTTAGTTGTTCAAAAGTTAATGAAATGGACAAAAGAATTAAATTGCCATATAATAACAGTAATCCATTCTAATTTTGGAACTGATAAACCCACAGGGCATTTAGGTTCAGCATTAGAAAAGAAAGCAGAAACACAAATTCAATTAGAATTAAACACAGTAAACAAAGATTTAGTAACCGTAAGTTGTAAACGTTCCAGAAACGCAGGGTTTGAAAACTTTAGTTTTAAAGTAAACAAATCAGGATTACCACAAGTTGAAGGAGATTTTTACGATGTAATGAAAGGAGTATTTTAATGGAAACAACAATTAAGAATCACGTAGAAGAATTACAGCTATCAGCTGAAAGAATGTTATTATTGCATTCAGATAACAAAGTGTTAATAAGTTATTTCAAAGACTTAAAAGAAAAGTTAGTATATTTGAAACAATTAAGTATGATAGAAACAAAGTTTCAATGGAATGAATTAGAAAACATAATTAATTTATTGCAAAAACAAGATTCTCAAATAACTAATATACATATTGATTTAGAAGTTAAAGAAAGTAAAGATAAAAATAACGCTTATTTAAAAATAAAACTATGATACTAATTTCATTTATACTGTTTACTATTTATTTCTTAATGCAATTAATGGTAAAATACGACGGCGATGTAATAATAGCACCAATAAAAGGCTTAATGTTTGGTGCATTATACAATGACGATATTGATAATAGAGAAACAGAACACACTATTCAAATAGTGCTTTTCGTAATATCAATAACATTTATATGGATAACAACAAATGGCTCGAAAAAGTAGCCGTACATCACAAAGAATGGGTTAAGATTATAAATGGATTTGGAGAATTTGATTATGCTGAAGATATAGTCCAAGAAAGTTATATAGCTTTATGGAAATATGCAGATGCTGATAAAATTTTAGATTCAGAAGGAAATGTTAGAAAAGGATATGTTTATTTTACTTTACGAAGTTTATATTTTCAGTATTATAATAAGAAAATGAAAATAACTAAAGTACCTTTTGATGGCTGTTGGGAATTATTTGATGATTCAAACATTGAAGAACACAAAGCGTATAATAATATATGTTTAATGATTGATAAAGAAATAGATAATTGGCACTGGTATGATAAAAAGCTGTTTAAACTTTATAGAGATACAGATATGTCAATGCGAGATATAGCAAAAGAAACAAACATTAGTTTAATATCTATATTTCATTCAATTAAAAACTATAAAGAAATACTTAAAAACAAATTTCAAAAAGATTACAACGATTATAATATTAACGATTACAATAACACTTATTAATTAAAATTATGGCTAAAAAAAATGCACAAGGTTTGGGAGACACTATTGAACAAATCACAGAAGTAACTGGAATCAAAAAAGTAGTAGAATTATTTTCATCCGTAACAGGTTTAGATTGCGGTTGCGATGAACGAAAAGCAAAGTTAAATAAATTATTTCCTTATAACGGAAACATTAATTGTTTGACTGAAAAAGATTATAACGCTTTAACGGAATTAATTTCACCAAACAAAATTGAATTAACACCTGAGGAGCAAAATTTAATTTCTGAAATTTACCTTAATGTATTCAATTATCGTTTACAGTTATCTTCCTGCGGTTCTTGTTGGGCAGGTAAAATACAAGAATTAAGAAAAGTATACAACGAATACAAAATTAATGATTAATTGGAAAGAAGTTGATTTATTTAATTGGCTAAAAGAAAATATATATCCTGATTTAGTCAAAGCAAAGAATCAAATGTCAAGGTGGGATTGTTATAGTCCCACCACTGGGCATAGATTGGAACTAAAATGTAGAAAAGCACATTACCCTACATTACTATTAGAAAAGAAGAAATACGATGCAATGAAACAAGAATGCGAAAAGCATTTAGATACACCAATGTATTTTAATTCAACTCCAAAAGGAATTTATAGTTTTAATCTAAATCTAATTATCCCAGAATGGGAAATAAATAATAAAAACCCAGCAACAACACAATTTTATAATACACAACGAATAGAAAAAGAAGTAGCATATTTAGAAATAACAAAAGCAAAACAATGGAAAACAATATAATACAATTAGAATATTTAAAATCAGTTCTATTAAGTCAATTACTTTTAGAATCAAACGAAAGTTTATTTTTTACAAAACAATACAAGCAACAAATTAAACATAAAATAAATAGTTTAAATAAAGACTTGGAAGAAATTGTACGAGATGAATACAAAATCATTTACGATACAGATGCAGAAACAACTACTAATATATTAAGAAGCATAGAAGCAATAGTTAAAAAGCTACAAACAAGTTCAATAGACGAGTTAGTATTTATAAATGCAGTTATCGACAAATATAAAGAAAATAAAGAATGGTTTACTGAAAATTGTTCTACTGATTTTTTAAAATTAGGTTAATATGAAAATATGTATTAAATGTAAAATAGAAAAAGAAGATATTAATTTTCATAAAGATATACGTATGAAAAATGGATTAAGGTCAGATTGTAAAGATTGTGTAAAAATATATTGTATAAAAAATAAAGAAATAAGAAAAAAAAATAATATAAAATTTCGTGAAATAAATAAAGACTATATAATTAAATATAGAAAAGAACATTATCAAATAAATAAAGAACGTATATTAAAACAAACAAAATTATATACTAATAATAAATTAAAAACTGATTCATTATTTAAATTAAGTGTTTATATAAGAAATTTAATTGGATATTCTATTAGAAAAAAAGAATATACTAAAAATTTAAAATCACATAAAATATTAGGATGTTCAATAGAAGAATTTAAAGAACATTTAGAAAAACAATTTACTGAAGGTATGAATTGGGAAAATGCAGGAAAATGGCATCTTGACCATATTTATCCAGTTTCATTAGCAACTGACGAAAAACATTTAATACAACTTAATCACTACACTAATTTTCAACCACTTTGGGCTATAGATAATATAAGAAAAAGTAATAAAATTTAAAATGGCTAAAAAACAAATCATTCAATATAAACCTACGGATGAAGAATTTAAAGCAATGAAAATTTGTTTGGATAATGATTTAGCATATTATATAGAAAGAAATAAAGATTCAAGTTATTATGTAATTAAATACAGACCTTCTAATTATAAGTTAATAAACTATTTAGCTATTGATACAAAGTTAGAAGCAACACCAAGTAATAGACAAACGTTTAACGAATATGAAGGAATGAAGAAAGTAATGGATTTATATAAACAACACTCAAAAAGATTTTAATGAAAGACACAATAGTAGAAGCAGTAGTAAACAAATTTAAACAACGTTCTGAAGTAGGAATAAAGAAATATGGAGTTACATTAGATAGAGAAGATTTAACTACATTACAATGGATAGAACACGCAATAGAAGAAGCAATGGATTTAACATTGTATTTAGAAAAACTTAAAAGAAAAATATATTTAATAGAAAATGGCAAAGAGTAGATTTAAACCACTAACAAGAATAAACAGAGTACTTGAATTTTATCACTCAAGAGGAATAAATTCAGAAAGAGTTAATAAAGTTTATCGTAATATTATTAAGCTACCTAAACAGTAGCTTTTTTTATTTTGTTAATATTATGTTAATTTTTATTAAAAAGTTTTTTAGTATTAATAACTTGTTTATATTTGTATAACAATAAAAAACAAACACTATGAACAAAACAGAAATTTTAACTAAATTAGAAAGTGTTATTTGGTTAATGAATGAAATCGAAAACACTTATGTTAGAAATGAACTCCAATTAATTGCAGATGCTTTAGTAAAAGATTGGAATGAATCAGATGATTATTATGAACAAATAAAACAAACGTTAAATGGATAATGAAATAAAAGAAAGAGCATACATCAAAGTAAGATGTAAAATAAATGCTTTAAACAGAGAAGAACAAGATTATGTTTATCAAATAACAACTGGTAAAACAGATTTAGAAGAAGATATTTTATATAGAATGTTAGATTCAACCACAAGAGAATTAAAAGTTTGGGAGTATATATTAACTTTAATAAATAACGGATGATTTTATTATTTGATGCTGATAGTTTAATATTTGCTAGTTGTTATAAAAGAAAAGAACACGAAAACGACGAGCAATTTTATACTGATATTAATTTATCAATACATAAATTTGATGAAGGTTTTATGAAAATTATTAATGATTTAGAAGAAACATACGAAATTGAAAAAGTATTAGTTTTTTCTGGTTCAAAAGGTAATTTTAGGAAATATTTATCTCCTAAATATAAAGCAAATAGAATAGGTGGGATATTACCACCATTATTAAATGATATGCACAAATTCGTGAAAGAAAGTTATGATTCAATAGTTGGGTATGGAGTTGAAACGGATGATATGGTGGCAAGATATTGGTATAATTTATCTAAAGAACACGGAAGAAACAATGTTATGATAATTTCAATAGATAAAGACTATAAACAATTTCCTTGTTTGATGTATAACTATCATTTTAAACATAGATGTGTTTATGATATATCAAAAGAACAAGCAATGTATAATTTCTATGAGCAAATGATTATTGGAGATACAGCGGATAATGTTCAATACTGTAAAGGTTACGGAAAGAAATATGCAGAAAAATTATTTGTAGGATGTGATTCACATTATAAATATACTAAAAGAGTTTATGAATTATTTAAGAATATACATAAAGGAAAAGCAAAGCAGCGCTATATTGAATGTTATAATTTATTAAAATTAAGAACTAATTAAAAGTTAAAAAAATGTTAATTAATTTTATTTATTAGAATATATAATTAATTTTACAAAACAATTTAAAATCAAAAAAAACTATGAAACAAATAAATTTATTCGGAAATGAATTTAAACAAGATGAAAATGAAAAAAAATATTCATCAAAAATTGAAGCACCTATTTATGAACCTAAAAATATAAAACCACATATTTTAGAATTAGTAAATAAAGAAAAAACTCATAGATTGATGCGTGAAATTGATAATTCAAATTTACCTATTGAAGAAAAAACTTTTTTAATAGATGCAGCAAGAAGGCATAATGTATTTAATTATGAAAAAATAGCTGATTATTATGCAAATTCAAATAAAGAAATGCAAAACTTAATGGAAAAATCAGCACTTGTAATAATAGATTTTGAAAAAGCAATTCAATTAGGTTATGTTAGATTATGTGATGAAATAAGAACACAATATTTAGAAGAATATGGAGAATAAAGATTTTGCTGTGTTTATATTAACACACGGAAGACCTGATAATGTTAAAACATTAAGGCTAATAAATGCTAGAGGATATACTGGAAAGGTTTATTTTGTTGTAGATAATGAAGATAAAACTCTTGATAGGTATATTAAAAACTTTGGTATTGATAATGTTAAAGTGTTTGATAAAAAATCAATGGCTGATAAAATTGATGAGGGAAATAATTTTGATAATAGAAAAGTAATTATACACGCAAGAAATTATTGCTTTGAATTAGCAAAAGAATTAGGTATAACTTACTTTATTCAATTTGATGATGATTACTATTCTCTTGGTTATAGATACATTGAAGGAGAGAGAAAAATAAATAATCTTAATAAGGTTTTTGATATAATGCTTAAATATTATAAAAGCTGTAATATTCTATCTATTTGCTTTTCTCAAGGTGGAGACCATATTGGTGGATTTAGTGGTATAAAATTAAAGAGAAAAGCTATGAATAGTTTTTTATGCTCAACCGAGAGACCTTTTCAATTTATTGGAAGTATAAATGAAGATGTAAACACATATACAACACTTGGTAGTAGAGGTGAATTATTTTTTACATTTACAAATATAAACCTATCTCAAGGAGATACTCAAAGTAATAAAGGAGGAATGTCAGATGAATATGCTTTAAGTGGAACTTATGTAAAGTCTTTTCATAGTGTTATGATGCAACCAAGTTCGGTTAAAGTATCTATGATGAACTCAAAGAATACAAGGCTACATCATTCAATTAAATGGATTAATACTACGCCTATGATATTAAATGATAAATATAAAAAATAATGGAACATTGTAATGACTTTAGATATGATTTAAAAACAGGACAAATAGGAGAACAACTATTAGAAAATATATTAAATTTTAAAACAATAGAAGTTAAACGTGATAGTTGGATATATAAAAGTGGTAATATAGCAATAGAATATGAGAGTAGAGATAAACCATCAGGAATATCAAAAACAGAAGCAGAATATTGGGCAATTATATTTTCTGGAGGTTACAAAGATGAAATAATAATTATAATAAAAACAAATAGATTAAAAGATATTTGTAGAAAATATTATAAATTAGGAAATATAAAATTAATGGGAGATAATAATACTTCAAAAGCTATTTTAATACCAACAAAAGAATTTTTACTATATGAACGATAAAGCAATAGACCATTATAATCTAACTTTATATGAAATAGAACAAGGAACAACCTTAAAACAAGTAAGAGATATACTAAAACACTATGAAGATTTAGAATTATATGAAGAATGTCAAGGAATACATTTAGCATTAGAAATAATAAGTTTTAATGTACTAACAGATTTAATTAAAAACAAACAAAAAATAAAAATAAAATGGAAATAACAGAAAGATTAAAAGAAATAATACAAACAGAAACAGATACAAACATAAACGTAAGAACACGTAAAAGAGAAACAGTAGAAGCAAGAAGTTTATACTGTTCAATACTAAAACAATTATATCCAAATAAAACCTTTCAAGGAATAGGAGATACATTAGAACTTAATCACGCAACTATTATACACGCATTAAGAATGTATAACATATACGAGAAATCAAATCCTGAGTTAAAGCATTTAAGAAACAAAATATTAAGTAACTTTATAGAAGTAGAACAATCAAATAATACAGAAGAACAAAATGAATTGTACAACTTAAGATTTAATAACGTATCTTTGACAAAACAAATAAAAGAATTAGAACAAAAACCAAAATATGAAAACAAAACAATAAACAAATTAAATAGCTTAATGGAACAATATGAAGGAATGAAACAACAACAAATAATAATAGATAGACTAGAGGCTTTTTATAAAATGAATACTAACATAAAACTATAAAGATGGCAGATATATCTAAATGTAATGATAAACTATGTCCTTCAAAAGATTTTTGTTATAGATTCACGGCACCTGCTTCAGAATACTGGCAATCATACGGTTCTTTTAATCGCGAAGAAGATGCTTTTAATTGTGATATGTTTTGGAATAATGGGGCTTGTAAATATTGCCACCAAAAAGATGGAGTACATAAAATGAGTTGTCCAACAATGAAAACACAAATAAACTTATGACACACAAAGAAAGAGCAATAATACTATTCAATAAATATTCAAAAGAATATAATAGATTCACTGTAGCAGGATATATAAAACAAGAAGTAGAAGGATGGAAAGAAATATCTATTGAACTTGGTAAACTATATAAACAATAACATTATGAAATATGTATTAATATTATTATCGTACGAATTTATAAGACCTAAATTAATTTGGTTTTGGTATTACTTAATTAGTAAGTCTGATAAACAATAAACAAAAATGTTTATTTTTAAATTGAATAATCAAATTATTTCAAGATGGAAAACAAAACTAATTACGGAGGCAAAAGAGAAAATGCAGGTCGTAAATCAAAAGCAGAAGAAGTTCAATTAATAGAAAAGTTATCTGTATTAGAACCTTTAGCATTTATGGCATTAGAAAAAGGATTAGAGAATGGAGACTTTAAATTCACACAACTATTCTATAATTACTATGCAGGTAAACCAAGAGAAACAAAAGACATAACAGTAACTAATGAGCAACCTATATTTAATATAGATGATTTAGATATCATTTAAGACGTTATCTTATGGAGTTTATATTAACTACTGCAATCAAGAAGTTATTACGTTTAAAGCAACGTATTAAGGTCGTACGAGGTGGTACATCAGCTGGTAAAACATTTGGAATACTTCCTTTGCTTATTGACAAAGCAATTAAAGAACCTTATTTAGAAATTAGTGTTGTATCAGAATCAATACCACATTTACGTAGAGGTGCTTTAAAAGACTTCTTAAAGATTATAATGGCACTTGGTAGATATACAGATGCTAACTTTAATAAAAGCACTTTAAAATACACGTTTGCAAATGGTAGTTATATTGAATTCTTTTCTGTAGACCAACCTGATAAATTACGTGGTGCAAGAAGGAATATCTTATATGTAAACGAATGTAACAATATAGACTTTGATTCATATTATCAAATGGCTATTAGAACTTCAGGAGATATATGGTTAGATTATAATCCAGCATCTACTTTCTGGGTTGATAGAGAAATACTAACACAAGATAATGTAGACTTTATTACATTAACGTATTTAGATAATGAAGCTTTATCAGATACTATTGTAAAAGAAATAGAATCAGCAAAGGTTAAAGCATTAACATCTACATATTGGGCGAATTGGTGGCAAGTATATGGACTTGGACAAACAGGTTCATTAGAAGGAGTTTGTATAACTGATTGGAATGAAATAGATATGCCAACAGATGCTAGAATACTTTGTTATGGAATGGACTTTGGATATAGTAACGACCCTACATCTTTAGTAGCAATGTATAAATATAACGATGCTTATATATTTGATGAATTGATTTACAAGAAAGGTTTATTGAATAGCGAAATATCTAATCTATTAAAAGCAAACGATGTAAACGATATAGTATATGCCGATAGTGCTGAACCAAAATCAATAGCAGAACTAAATACATACGGACACAATATACTTCCAGTATCAAAAGGTAAAGATTCAATTATATATGGTATTAATTTAATGAATCAAAATAAGATATACGTTACGTCAAGAAGCAAGAACTTAATTAATGAATTAAGAAACTATATATGGTTAACAGATAAAACGGGAGTTAAAATGAATAAACCAATAGATGCATATAACCACGCAATAGACGCTATGAGGTACGCTATAATGAGCCAATTAGAGAACCCTAATAAAGGTAATTACTTTATCTATTAATTGTATATTTGTAAAAAAAACATTATGTCAAGAACAATAAAAAAAGATAGATATAATAAAAAATCAAAATGGAATAAAGAATTAGCGTTTAAATGTAGATGTGAATATTGTTTAAATACAAAATATAAACTAAGAAAACAAAATTAATTATGACATACGGACAAATAATAGCTACAATACAATGTTACATACATCATATAAAAAATGTAGAAGTAATGATTAATCTACCAAGAAATGTAGGCGAAATTAAAAAGATGCAGCAAATGTATTTAATAGCTTCTGCTTATTTGAATAGTTAAATATTTGTTAATTGTATTTTATTTAAAATATAAGTATTATATTTGTATAACATTTAAAACAAAAACATTATGACAGAAGAAGAATTAAAAAGTGAAGCATATAAAGCGTGGTTACATTATGAAGAACCATATCTTTATGAATCAGCATTTAAAGATGGTTTTATAAAAGGATATGAATTATATTTAAAATCAATAGAAGTTAAAGAATAATATTATTTTGGTTAATAGTCGAAATTAGGTAGTCAGAGATGGCTACCTTTTTTTGTTTAATACAATTATGACTTTATTTTATTATTAATAAAAAATTTGTATGAAGTTAGAAATTAACATACCAACTGAATTAAACGAAATTAAGTTATCACAATATCAAAAGTTTTTATCTATTGCTAAAAATAATCCTGAAGGAGAATTCTTGCAACAAAAGATGGTTCAATTATTTTGTAATATAGATTTAAAAGATGTTGCTACAATTAAGTATTCTGAAGTTAACGATATAACTAATAGACTTGGTGCAATGTTTTCTAAAGAACATAAGTTAGTTCAAACGTTTAAACTTGGTGGAGTTGAATTTGGATTCATTCCTAATTTAGAAGAAATATCATTTGGAGAATATACAGATTTAGATACATACATAGGAGATTGGGATAATATGCACAAAGCAATAGCTGTGTTATATAGACCAATCGACCAGAAGTTTAAACATACATATTCAATAGAAAAATATAATGGTTCAATAACATATTCCGATGTTATGAAACACGCTCCTTTAGATGCTGTTCTAGGTGCTACTATTTTTTTTTACAATTTAGGCAACGAATTGTTGAAAAGTACACTGACTTATTTGGAGAACAACAAGGAGATGCAGACTATTCTGCAACAGCGCAGTTCGGACAAAGATGGGGATGGTATAGTTCAATCTATGCTATTGCTCAAGGAGACATTACAAGGTTTGATAGAATCACCGAGTTACCGATTAACCAATGTTTAACATATCTAACATTTGAAAAGCAAAAGAATCAAATAGAATCAGACTTAATTAAAAAAAGATAATGAGTACATTTTACGAAATAACACAAGCAATTAAAAACAAACTACAAGAAGATTTGTTTGTCAATACAGTTACAACTGGAGATATATTTAAAGTTGATTTAAACAAACTAACTATATTTCCTTTAAGTCATATAATAGTTAATTCAGTATCGTATCAAGGTGCTGTATTGAATTATAATATATCTATATTGTGTATGGACATCGTAGATGAATCAAAAGAAAAGGTAACAGATATATTCTTGGGTAATGATAACGAACAAGACGTATTGAATACACAACTATCGGTAGCAAATAGATTCTTGGAAATATTAAGTAGAGGAGATTTAGCTGATGATTATGAATTGGTAAACAATAGTGCAAACATTGAATTCTTTACAGAACGATTTGAAAATAAAATAGCAGGAGTTACATTTACATTTGATATGTCTATTGAAAACAAAATGACAAAATGCTAACGGATAACATTAATACATATAAAAGTTTACAAGCATTCAGAGATTATGTAGTTTTAAAAGCTAAATACAATCTTGCTGCTAAAAATTCAAGTGGTGCTTTATCAAAAGAATTAGATAACTCTTATGTTAAAGTTACAAAGAATGGATTTGAAATGGCTTTTACTATGCCAGTATATGGAATGTTTCAAGATAAAGGAGTATCAGGAAAGAAAACTGTTTATGCTACTCCTTATTCATTTAAGAATAAAATGCCTCCAACAAAAGCATTAGATAAATGGGTTGTTAAAAAAGGAATTGCACCACGAGGAAAAGACGGAAAGTTTTTGTCAAGAGAAGGATTAAAGTTTGCTATTGCAAGAAATATATTTCTATACGGAATTAAACCAAGTTTATTTTTTACAAAACCTTTCAATGAAGGATACGAAAAATATATCAACCAAGAATTAGAAAAGTCTTTTGCTTTAGATGTTGAAGAATTATTAAAATATACATTAAAAGATATAAAATGAAATTAATATTTACAAGAAGTCCATATTTTATAAGTGTAAATGAAGCAGGGCAAACAGGAGCGAAAATAAAACTATATATTTGGAATGAAGGAACTGCTGTACCTACAACTCCAACTTATATATTATCAAAGAATATTCCAAGTGCAACACAAACAAATTTAAGCTTTAATATATCAAACTATGTTAGAGAATTTATAGATAATATTGCGCCATTAGTTCCTGAACCTATTGCAGTTGAAGAAAACAAAGCTTGGTGTTTCGTTAAAGTAGAACGTTTTAAAACAGTTTCTACAGTTGATACGTTATTAGATACAATTACATACACTAGCACAAATGGTTACACTAAATATTTAGACGGATATAACGAAAGTATTGAAAGTGCAATTATACCATTAACAAATGATTTACAAACAATTTACTACAATCGTGATGCTGGTAATATACCATATATAAATCTTTTATTTTTAAATCCTACAGGAGCAGAAGCAATAGATATTAGATGGATTCAATTAAACTCCAATACAGTTATTGATACAACAGGATATGGAGATGTTGGTAATTTTAATTATGCAATAGCACTAGCAAACGAGGGTGTTGCTTATGATAATGGAAATAGATTAAGAATTATAAATGATGTAACTTCTGGTATATTAGCAACTTATAAAGTAATTCCTTTATGTGAACCTAAATACACTTCTGTTTTTTGTTCGTTTATAAATGCAAAAGGTGGATGGCAGTTTTTAACGTTCTTTAAAGCGCAAACTAATAATATCAATGTAAAAGGTAGCACATATAAAATGATGCCTTCAGCGTTGAATTATAACATAGCACAAGGGCAAACAAAATCGTTTAATATTAATGGTGGACAAACTGTTAAATTAAATACTGGATGGGTTGATGAAAACTATTCTGATATTATTACACAATTACTTTTATCAGAAACTATTTTATTGGATGGTAAACCTGTAGAAATTAAAACACAATCTTCAAGTTTAAAAACATCTTTGCAAGATAAAATGATTAACTACGAAATGGAATTTGAATACGCTTTCAATTTAATTAACGATGTAATATAATGAATGTAGTTTCAATTTATATAACTGTAGATTCAATAGCTAAAAGGATTGAATTATTTAACGATGAAAAGATATCTGTTACTTCTGCTTTGTCTAATGCTAATGATGTTGGAAAAGTATTTACAGATTATTCACAAAGCTTTACGGTACCAGCTTCAGACCATAACAATTCTATATTTAAACATTGGTATGAAAGTGAAGTTGATGGTGGATTTTTACACGGACAACGTTACAATGGATATATAGAAATAAATACTGTATTATTTAAAGAAGGAAAATTTCAATTAGAAAAAGCCAACAAGAAAAACGGAAGGATTGAAAGTTATACTATTACTTTTTATGGTAATTTAACACAATTAAAAGACCTATTTAAAGACGATAAATTAAATACTTTAGATTATAGCGTCTTAAATCACGCTTATACATCAGCACAAGTAATAACACGAATAAATACTCCTGGTTCGTATTCTGTTATGTACCCTTTAATTGGAACTGAAAAGAAATTCTATTATAAATCAGGAAGTTCAACTGAAGATATTAGTTTAACAACTGGAGCAATAAAATGGAATGGTTTATTTCCTGCTATTAAATTAGTTGATATAATGAATTTTATACAAACTAAATACGGAATTACTTTTACAGGTAGTTTTTTAACTTTATTGCAATGGAAAAAATTGCGTTTATATTGCAAGAACGCGGAATTATTAAATGTTCCAACTGAACAACTTGGAATTAATTTCACAACTACTTCTGGAGCGGCATTTCCTGAAATGAATTTAGCTACGGACATTGTTACAACAAATAACGCGGCAATTCCTGGAAATTATAGTAATAGGTTTTTTTCTACACAATTAAAAATATTCCCAGCCGCTGGTTCAACAACAACAAAATATAGAATTTACGCATATAAAAACGGAATATTATTTAAAACATTTTCTGATTTAATAGGCACTGCAACATTAAGCATTGAAACATTAGTAGTTTACGCATCAAATAATGGCACAACATATTCTTTTAAAATAGATAGTGAAAACCCAATATCTTTTACATCTCAATTAAGTTATAATAGATTTGGTTTAGCTACTGGCGCAAATTTTGACAATACTTCTTATGCTGCTGGAATAACTCAAACAACTGTAGCAAATATTCAAATTGCAAATTATATTCCTGATATTAGTGTTGTAGATTTTTTTAGTGGATTAGTTAAGATGTTTAATTTAATGATTATACCAAACACTCCGACCTCATTTGAATTAGTACCTTTGGAGTTATATTATAATGCAGGAAATATAAATGATGTAACGCAGTATATTCGTTCAGAAGAAGCAGATATAGAAAGACCAAAACTTTTTAAATCAATTAGTTTTAAATATGAAAAATCTGCTAACATTTTAAATAACGCGTTTTATAGAACTTTCAATTTAGAATACGGAGATTTAGTTCTCGATAATGTGAATATGAATGAAACCTCAAATTACGAAATCAAATTACCATTTGAAAATGTTTTATTTGAGCGTTCACAAACAGCAGGAACTTTGTATCCATTTGAAACAGCAACTTTTATTGATAAAGATTTAAAACCATATACTCCAAAACCTGTATTTATTTATGAAAATGGTACGGAATTAGTTACTGGAACAGGAAATAATATTTGGATGACAACAGTGGCTGCAAATCAAGCTATTTCGAGTTATGTTAGATTCTCAAACGAATACACAACTGTTCCAACTGATTTAAACTATTTAATGAGTTCTAACTTTGGAGAATATCAATCGCCTTGGTATGGAACAAACGCAAGTAACGGACTTTATGCAAGACACTATGAAAATTACATAGCCAATATTTATAATAAAAAAACTAGAATCATAAAAGTTAAAGCAGTATTTCCTGATAAATTATTAGGTTCAAATACTACGAATGGATTTGGCACAAAGTTAGGTTTAAAATTAAATGATAGATTAATAATTCGTGATAAAAGATATATAATTAATTCATTTACAACTGATTTAACAACAGGTGAAACGGATTTAGAATTAATAAATGATTATCGTGGAGCAGATGCTGCATCAACAGTTGGTTATAAATTAAGTTCGTCTGACTCCATAAGAGTTGATAACACAACAAAAGAAATTGAATATACTATTTATAAAAATGAATATGATAAATTCAATATATTACCTCAAACATCAGGAGGATTTGTTAAATATGTTTCTGCTTCAAATTTAGTTGACGACACAGCCTTACAGGTAATTATAGACCCGAATACAAGCGGAGTACAAAGAACAGGCACAATTAATTTACAATATTTTAAAAACGGAACTTCAGTATTAACAACTTATTTATTTGTACTACAAGATGCTTAAACACATATTAGATATGTTAGCTTTAGATGCACATTACAATCAAAGCGAAACAATAGAAATTGCAAAAGGAAAATATCAATTAATAACTACTTGGAAACAAGCAATAAATAAAATAATAAGAGAATGGAAAATAAGGTAGTTAATTTAGAAGTCAAAAGTAATTTAGATACACTTGTAAAAAGCGTAGACAAATTAAATGATAGTTTTGATGATACTTCTAAAGAAATAAAAGGTATTCAACAATCTAGTAAATCAGCTGAAGCAGGAATTAAATCTATGTCAGATGGATTTAAAGGAATGGGATTAGCTATTAAAGCTGTTGGTATTGGATTAGTTATGGAAGCGTTTAATATGTTTAAGGATATATTAGGTAAGAATCAAAAAGTTGTTGATGCTTTTAATACCGCTATTGGTGCTTTATCTATTGCGTTCAATGATTTAATAGGATTTGTTTTCGATAAATTTCCAATTGTAACTAAATTTTTTAAAGATGTTTTTGAAAATCCAGGAGTATATGTAGAGAAATTAGGAACTTTAATTAAAGAAAATTTAATTGAAAGATTTAATTCGTTATTAGATACAGTTGGATATTTAGGTGGAGCATTAAAGAAACTATTTGAAGGAGACTTTTCGGGAGCATTAGAAGATGCTAAGAGTGCTGGAAAAGAAATGGTTGATGTTTATACTGGAGTTAATAATTCAGTCGATAGAGCAGGTAAATTCATAGGAGATGCAGCAAACGCTGTTGCTGATTATGCTTCTAAAACTATTTCAGCATCCGAAGCAAATATAAAGCTTCAAAATTCAGCGGCAATTGCAGCTGCACAACAAGCTAAACTAGTTGAACAATATGATAGACAGGCTGAAACGTTAAGGCAAACAAGAGATAATGATTTGCTTTCTATTAAAGAAAGAACAGAAGCTAATGATAAATTAAAAGTTGTATTAGAAAAGCAAGAAGCAGCTATGCTTAAAGCGGCTAATTTACAAAAAGATGCAGCAGCAGCAACATATAATCTTAATAAAACAACTGAAAACAGAGTTGCTTTAATAAATGCCGAAGCAAATGTAGAAGGAGTTTTAGCACAAATTAAAGGTTTAAAAAGCGAACAACTTGCAAATGAAAATTCATTAACAAAAGAATCTAATGATTTATTACAAAGTCAAATAGATACTAAAAATGAATTAAATATTAAATCAAAACAATTTGATGCGGACCAAGAATTATCTGAATTAAAAAAATTAGAAAAACAAAAACAAGTAATAGCATTACAACAAGAAATAGACCTTGCCGAATTAGAACGAAAAAGAAAATTATATAAAGATGGTACACAAGCAAGAGTAGATGCTGAAAATGAATTTTTAATTAAAAAGAAAGACACAGATAATGCTTTAATAACAAATAAAGCAGAAACTAGCAAAGCAGAAATAGCGCAAGACCAAGCAGTGGCTGATGCAAAAAAAGCAATTCAAGAAAGTGCTTTTAATAATATATCAAGTGGAATTGGACTATTAAAAGGATTATTTGAAAAGAACAAAGGATTACAAAAAGCATTATTAATCGCTGAAAGCGCTGCTGGTATTGCAAAGATAATTATAAATACAAAAGCTTCTAATGCTGCCGCAAGATTAAAATACGCATTACTTCCTGGAGGAGTTGCTTTAGCGACAGCTGAGGCAGCTATGAACAACGTAAGTGCTGGAATTGGAATAGCTTCAACTATTGCTGCTACTGCAAAAGGATTAGCTGCATTCGGTGGTGGTGGTTCTCCCGGAGGAAGCGCTGTTGGTGGAGAAGGTGGTGGTAGCGCTGGAGCTGCCCCACAATTTAATGTAGTAGGAAATACAGGTGCAAATCAATTAGCACAAACTTTAAATCAAGAACAACCTCCAATTAAAACTTATGTAGTTGCTGGAGATGTAACTACTGGACAATCTTTAGATAGAAATATAATTACAAACGCGAGTTTGGGATAAACAAATTATTAAATAATTTATTATAAAAATATGAGAATAGTAGAATTAATTATTGACGAAAAAGAAGATTTAGCTGGAGTAGATGCTATATCGGTTGTTGAATTTCCTGCAATAGAAGAAAACTTTATTGCTTTAAATGAACAATTACAATTAGCTAAAGTAGATGATGAGAAACGTATTTTAATAGGTGCTGCATTAATACCTAATAAAAATATATATCGTAGAAATGGAAACGATGAATATTATATTTTCTTTTCAGATGAAACTGTACGCAAAGCAAGTGAATTGTTTTTAATGAATTCAAATCAAAACAATGCTACATTAGAACACGACAAGAAGCTAAAAGATTTGACTGTAGTTGAATCTTGGATAGTCGAAGATGTAGATATGGACAAATCTAAAAAGTATGGCTTAAATGCACCCGTAGGAACTTGGATGGTAACTATGAAAGTTAATAACGATATGATTTGGAATGACTTTGTTAAAACAGGTAAAGTTAAAGGATTTTCGATAGAAGGATATTTTGCCGACAAATTAGAAATGAGTTTACAATTAGAAGAAGAACAAGAATTAGTAAATAGAATAAAAGACATCATTTTAAATGGTGAAAAAAAAAAGACTAATTTAGAATCATATACAGATTATCCTGAACAAGCTACTGAAAACGCAAAGATAGCTTTAAGATACGCAGAAGAAAATGGGTGGGGAAGTTGTGGAACTCCTGTAGGAAAAGCAAGAGCAAATCAATTAGCAAATAGAGAACCTATAAGCGAAGATACAATTAGTAGAATGGCTTCTTTTGAAAGACAAAGACAAAATTCTGATAGACCATTAGGCGAAGGTTGCGGAAGATTAATGTGGTTAGCGTGGGGCGGAGATGCAGGTGTTGAATGGGCAAGTAGAAAACTAAAACAAATTAGAAAAGAGTAATGTTTAAATTAATAAATAAAATTATGGGTAATAAAACAAGTTCACCAAAAGGTGGTAAAAGAGGATGTTTATGTAAAGACGGAACGTATGATTCTAAATGTTGTGAAGGAGAATTATCACAACAAGGAATCGAAGCTACAGTATTACAACAAACAAGTACAGTTACAAACACAAATAGCGCAAGAGTTATAACAAATGTAAGTTCGTAATTTATAACAAAATTAAATAATAATAATTAATACTAAAAAATAAAATTATGTCTACGGAAAAAATTGTAATGAATGCTTTGTTTGGAAAAACAGAATTAAAAAATGAAAAAGTAGAATTGGCATTAAAAGATGATATTCAAAAAGGGTTAAGTGATTATAAAACACTTGATTCAGCTATCACTGCATACAAGAATAAAGCAAGAGCTGGATTGGATTCTTATTTAACAAGTGTTGGTCAAGCATATCAAAATGCTAAAAATACTTTAGATGCTCTTAATACTATGGAAGCAAAAATAAAAGAATTAGGTTTAGCTGACAATCCTTATGCTTCATACACTAAAGATATGACCGCTAAAGCAAACGAATATAAAAAATTATTTGCTTATGTAGATAATCTTGGTGTTTCAGTAAGTAAATAAAATTTTAAATAAGTAAATATGAATGTAATTAATGAAATCAAAACTCTTTTGGGTATGGAAGTAAAACTTGCCCAAATGAAACTTAAAGATGGAGTTACTGTTTTAGAAGCAGATGCTTTTGAAACTGATAATGCTGTTTTTATTGTTAATGGCGAGGAAAGAATTCCTGTACCAGTTGGAGAATACGAATTAGAAGATGGAATGATTTTAGTAGTAACCGTTGAAGGTGTTATTGCTGAAATTAAAGAAGCAGTTGTTGAAGAAGAAACTGCACCAGAAGCTGAAGTAGAAGTTGAAGTTGAAGCACAAGCTGAACCAGCTACCCCTAAAAGAATTGTAGAATCAGTTTCAAAAGAAATGTTCTTTGCTGAAATTGAAAAACTACAAGCACAAATTGCTGAATTAAAATCAGTAAAACAAGAATTAAGTTCAGAAGTTGTTGTTGAACCATTAACACATTCTCCTGAAGTTAAAAACGAAGTTAAACTAAATAAAATATCAACTAATCGCCAAATGACTACACAAGATATAGTTATGGCAAAACTTTTTAATTAATAAATTATGGCTACTACAACATCTATTACGACTACCTATGCTGGAGAATTTGCTGGAAAGTATATTTCTGCTGCATTATTGTCAGGTTCAACTATTGCAAATGGTGGAATCGAAGTTAAACCTAATGTAAAATACAAAGAGGTTATCAAAAGAATTGCTACAGATGCAATCGTTAAAAACGCTACTTGTGATTTTGATGCTACTTCTACTGTAACATTAACTGAAAGAGTAATTACTCCTGAAGAATTTCAAGTAAATCTACAATTGTGTAAGAAAGACTTTAAGTCGGATTGGGAGGCCGTTCAAATGGGATATTCTTCATTTGATAATTTACCTCCTGCTTTTGCAGATTTCTTATTAGCACACGTTGTTTCTAAAATTGCTGAAAAAACAGAACAAAACATTTGGAAAGGTGTTACAGCTAATGCTGGTGAGTTTGACGGATTCTTAACTCTTGCTACTGCTGATGCTACTGTACTTGATGTAGCTTCTCCTGCTTCTGGTGGAGTTACTGCTGCTAACGTAATTGCTGAACTTGGAAAAGTTGTTGACTTGATTCCTGCTTCACTTTATGGAAAAGAAGATTTATACTTATATGTTTCACAATCTATTGCTCGTGATTATGTACGTGCTTTAGGAGGATTCGGAGCTTCTGGACTTGGTGCTAATGGTACTAACACAATGGGAACTCAATGGTTTAACAATGGTTCATTATCTTTTGATGGTGTTAAAATCTTTGTTTGCAACGGAATGACTAACGATTATATGATGGCTGCTCAAAAATCTAACTTGTATTTTGGAACTGGTTTGTTATCAGACCAAAATGAAATCAAAGTAATTGATATGGCTGACATCGACGGAAGCGAAAACGTAAGAATTGTAGCTAGATTTACTGCTGCTGTTCAATACGGTGTTGGTGCTGAAATTGTACTTTACACTCCAGCTGCATAATCATTATAAATAATAATTAAATAAGGGTAGGTAAAGCGCCTGCCCTTTTTTATTAACTTTAAAAAATATAAACTATGCCTTGCGATATTTCTTTAGGACGTGCCGAACAATGTAAAAATTCAATCGGTGGATTAAGAGCTGCATACTTCATTAATTGGGGTGATGCAACAACGGTAACATATTCTGCAACTGCAGGAAGTGAAGATGTAATAACTGCGTTAGGTGGAACTCCTATCGGTTATAAATATGAATTGAAAGGAAGTTCTACTTTTGAACAAACTTTAACTTCATCAAGAGAAAATGGAACTACATTTGTAGACCAAAAATTAAGTTTAAGTATTAAGAAATTAACTATTGCTGACCACAAACAATTGAAATTACTTTCTTATGGTAGACCACAAGTTATTATTGAAGATAACAACGGTAACTTCTTTTTAGCTGGTTTAACTAAAGGAATGGATTTAGTAACTTCAACTATATCTACTGGTGCTGCTATGGGAGATATGTCAGGATATAAAATTGAATTTCAAGGAATGGAACCTTTACCTGCAAACTTCGTAACTGGACCATTAGAAACAAGTATTTTAGCTTCTATTGTTCCAGGTACTGTAGCATAATATTATTGTTTGTTTTTTTTAAGAAGGGTGCTATTTATTTAGCATCCTTTTTTTGTTTTAAAACAATTTTAACTTTAAATTATTAATATATAAAAATAGTTTATGATAATTTTAAAAGAACAAAATACATCACAAAGTTTAACATTTATTCCAAGAGTAATGAATGCTACAACTATTGTTTTAAGAAATGAAACTACAGGAATTGAAACTAATATAGCAGCTGATTTTTATTTATCAGATTATTACATAACTGCTACAACTGTTTTTGCTTTAAAAGAAAATACATTTTATAATTTAACTATTAAAAATGGTTCTAATATAGTTTATAAAGATAAAATATTTTGCACAAATCAAGCAAACGATGTTTATACGGTAAACCAAAATCAATACGTAGCAAACGTAACAAACAACGAATTTAAAATTTATGAGTAATA